>Ga0302270_10002030_pt1 | contig 19980 bp, 14 predicted proteins | sample III_Bog_E2_3_FD_198773 | JGI IMG/M metagenome (GOLD analysis project Ga0302270, IMG submission 198773) | Peat permafrost microbial communities from Stordalen Mire near Abisko, Sweden - III_Bog_E2_3 | ecosystem: Environmental > Terrestrial > Soil > Wetlands > Peat | place: Sweden: Abisko... | reverse complement strand
GGCCGCTCCTCACCGGAGCGGCCCGCAATTCTTTTGTTTACAGCGGTTTGAAGCTTCCCTTATCCGTTGCTCTCGCGGGACTCGCCCAGGATGAGCTTGAGCGTCATCTGGCGGCGTCCGCGCAGAACGGTCACGCTGATGGTGTCGCCTGCCTGGTGGCGATCCATCAGGGCGTTGATGTCCTGCGGGTCTGTGACCTGCTGCCCATCGATGGCCACAATCAGGTCGCCGCCGAGCATGATGGGCGTGTTGCCCACGTAGGCCTGCTGCGTGCCGCCGTGCAGCCCGGCGCGCTCAGCCCCTCCGCCGGCAAGCACCTTCTGGATCAGCACGCCGTAATCCGCCGAAAGGCCCATCTGCGCGGCCAGATCCGGTCCGATGGCATAGGAGACAATGCCCAGCGAGGGCCGCTTCACGCGTCCATAGCGGGTCAGGTCTGCCAGCACCGCCTTGGCCGTGTTGATGGGAATGGCAAAGCCGATGCCCGAGCTCTGGTCAGCGCCATTCGAGGCAATCATGGTGTTGATGCCGATCACCTCGCCCCGCGAGTTCAACAGCGGACCGCCGGAGTTGCCGGGATTGATGGCCGCGTCGGTCTGGATAGCGTCTTCAATGGGCGCTCCGTCGCTGGTGCGGATGGAGCGGATAGAGCTGATGATGCCGCGCGTCATGGTGCCCGCCAAGCCGAACGGGTTGCCGATTGCGTAGACCTTCTGGCCCACGGCCAGGTCAGTGGAGTCAGCCAGAGTGACGGCCTCAAGATTGGGCGCTTCAATCTGCAGCAACGCCAGATCGTGCGCGCGGTCCGTGCCAACAACCTTGGCCGTGTAGCGGCGTTTGTTGGAGAGCTGCACCTCAATGCCGCGATTCGCACCATCCACCACGTGGAAGTTGGTGAGCACGTGCCCAGCCTTGTCGAGAATGAAGCCCGAGCCCTGGCCCTGTTGCGGCACCATGCCGTAGAAGAAATTTTGCACCAGCATGGTGGAGGTGATGTTGACCACCGAGGGCGACACCTTCTTGTAGACGGCGATGTTATTCAGCTCTTCAGCGTCGTAGGCGGGCGCGGCGTGCGCCTCTGTAAGCTCCAGCGGCGAACCGTCGCCGTGGCCGCCAAACAGATGGGCCAGCGAAAAACGACCAAAATCCCAGGGAAGACGCGTGGTGAGAAACACAAATCCACCCACCAGCAAAATCACAAGCACTACACGGCGCATTTTCATGGCTCTTTGACCCAATGTACCTTCCTTAAGGTAGATACGGCAGCGCGGCGGCATGGTTCCCAGGGGAAGGACCGGCCACTGCTCCTATTTTCCTATTCTCCTATTTTAAAGACACCGCCGGCGGCAATTGGTTGTTCTCGCTCTTGAGGCGCTGCCAAACAGCGGTTACCTGGGCGCGCAACTGGCCCAGATTGCCCTTGTTCTCAATCACATCATCGGCCAGGTCGGCTTTTTCCGCATCGGGAATCTGGTGGGCAAGGCGGCGTCGCGCATCGGCCTCTGCAGCTTCACGGCTGATGCCGGAGGGGCTCACGCGGGCCACGTAGCGCGCAATGCGTATGGGCTCGGGCGCGGTCACCACGATCACCCGGTCAAGCCGCTTGCGCCAATCCGCCAGGATGCCATCCTGCTCGCCGCGTGCTTTGGCATCGCGCACCACCTCAAAGATCAGTGCCGATTCAATCACCGCAATGGCCTGGGGATTACGCGCGAAAAGCTCGGCCATCCACTGCTGCTGGGCGGCAATCACGGCCGGATGCACGATGGCGTTCAGCTCCTGCAGACGGCCATCCTTGAAGGCCAACTCTGCCAGCCGAGCGCGGTTCAGCCGTCCATCAACTCCGACCACGTCCGCGCCAAAATGGGCAATGATGGCGGCAAAGACGCTCTGGCCTGGCTCCATCAGCGCACGGCCCAACTCATCCGCTTCGACGAGCTCGGCTCCCAGTTCGCGCAGCAGCGCCGCCACCGTGCTCTTGCCGCTGGCCAGTCCACCTGTGAGTCCTACGCGCAGCATTACGGGCGAGCCTCCGGCTGGCGGGCATGTGTGGGGCATGGGTGAGGCGCTGAAGTAGAATCTCGAATTTGTCCCAGCATGGGCATCACGATGGATCGAGTATAGGTCATCGAACGAATTGTGCCGTAGAATGAGACCGTAGGCTGCAGGGAGGCGAATCGATGACCGGATTGAATCCGCGCATTACGGTGGAAACGGGCAAGATAGGTGGCAAGCCTTGCATTCGCGGCCTGCGTTTCTCGGTCTACGATCTGGCCTCGTATCTGGCCTCCGGCATGAGCGAGGAACAGATTCTGCAGGAATTTCCATATCTAGGAAAAGAAGATTTCCAGGCTGTTTACGAGTTCTTTGCAAGCATCCCGGAAAGGATTTCGGTCCTTGAAGCTTCTCGTTGACGAGAACCTTCCGCCCCGGCTCGTTAGCACTCTCAAATTCATTCATCCTAGAATCTTGCGAGATTTTTCGATTGGCGGATAATGTTTCGTCCACATACAATTCTGTAAATTCCTCACCAAGTAGGTCTAGAATTCCCTCATGTCACAGCCGACACTTGAAATTGCTTCTATTGTTGCGATTGTGGGCGGTCCGATAGCCGCGCTTGCGGTTCAGCGTTGGACGGAGAACAGACGTGAGAAACGCCAGGGCAAGCTCTGGGTGTTTAGAACTCTGATGATGTATCGAGCAACCCGGCTAAACCATAATTTCGTACAAGCCCTCAATCTCATTGATGTCGTTTTTAATGCGAAAAGGAAGAACGAAAAGGATGTCAGAACTGCGTGGAAGGTACTTCTAGACCATCTAAACACCGATCAGGGCACCACACAGGCTCAAGAAAAGACGTTCGAATTGACGATCAAACTCCTAGTCGTAATGGGGAAAGTTCTCGGATTTGATTTCGACGAAGTGCATCTAAAACGACAGGTATATCAGCCAATTGGACACACGCACATTGAAGAAGAGCAAATGGAACTTCGGCGTCTTCAATTGCAAGTTCTCAAAGGAAACCGCAGGCTCCCGATAGCTGTTTTTCAAGATCAATTTGAAGAATTAGCCCTCCCCCCGATTCAGAACGATCCTGATTAATGCTCTAAGGTCGCCCGTCGAGTAAGCTTCACTTTCAGGCCAAATCCTGGAGCAAGTGATGTTGTGCCCTGACCCTCCAGAATCCCATCACCAGATGGAAGAACCTTCATCGTGAGGGTGAAGTCTCCTGCGATGCCCAGCACGTTGCCAATCGAAGCATTAAAGTTCTGGATCAGAACCGTAGCCTGGAGAGCCCCTCCATCTTCTTTATATACACCAGAATAGGTAAAAGCGTTATCTCCACCGAGGACTCTTCCTTGAGTCAAGACAACTATCCCCGCATCCCTTCCTTCCATTCCTGCATATTGCGCAATCCAGAGTCCCTCGTACATCGTAGTTCCTCCATTTCTGCAGTTGTGATTGAACTTACCGTTACTTAGATCCGTCTCCGCATTTTCGCTGCACGCACGGTATTGGCCATCAGCATGGCCACGGTCAGCAGACCCACGCCTCCGGGCACTGGCGTGTAAGCCCCGGCGATCTCAAAAGCCGCCGGATGAATGTCGCCCACAATCACTGAGCCTCGCTTGGCAAAGGCCGCCTCACGTTTGGCGTTGCCCTTGAAGAAGCGGTTGAACTCCTCGCGCGTGTTCAGCCGGTTGATGCCCACATCGATCAGCGTTCCGCCGGGCTTGACCATCTCCGGGGTGATGAAGCCCGGCCGTCCGATGGCCGCCACCAGAATATCGGCCTGACGGGTGATCGCGCCTAGGTCGGCGGTCTTCGAGTGGCAAAGCGTCACAGTCGCATTCTCGTGCAGCAGCAGTATCGCCGCCGGCTTGCCCACAATGTCGCTGCGTCCCACCACTACGGCGTGCTTGCCGGCGATGGAGATCTTCGAGCGCTTGAGAATCTCGATCACGCCAGCCGGCGTGCAGGGCGCCAGAGCCGGACGGCCCGATTGCAAACGGCCCGCGTTGATGGGATGAAATCCATCGGCATCCTTCTCGGGCGCAATGGCGTCCAGCAGCCGCTTGGCGTCCACGTGGGCCGGCAGCGGCAGTTGCACCAGGATGCCGTCAATATCCTCGCGAGCGTTGAGCGCCGCGATCAGCTCCAGCATCTCTTCGGTGGTCACAGTCGTCGGCGGCGTGATCAGGTCGCTATAGATGCCCACCTCTTCGCAGGACTGCACCTTGTTGCGGACGTAGATCTCGGAAGCCGCCACATTCCCCACCAGCACCGCAGCCAGTCCGGGCCGGATGCCTTGGGCGGCCAGCGCCTCCACCTCTGTCTTCACGTCCTGCTTGATGGCGGCGGCAATCGCCGCGCCGTCCAGAATCTGAGCCATGCCACTCTCCAGCTTTCATCGTAAAGCCTCCAGCCTGGGGGTGTTGCGAGGCGGTTTCCAGCGGATTCCAGGCCCCCGCCAGCAGGCGGCCGCCGATGCGTTGAACGCTGAAAACACCGTCACATAGAGTTGTGATTATGCTCACATACAGTCGTCAGACGCGGGATAGTACCGTTGCCCCACACAGTCAGTGAGCTAAATCACAACCACGCACGGATTCTGCTTTTCAGAACATAGGGGACGCGCCTCATGAGTGTTTTCAAAGACGCAGGACATCTGTTTCGCTTTGCCGGGCTCTTTGTCCTGGCCTTTCTCGTCTTCTGGGCGGTGAGGGGTTTCGTGGTGCCAAAGACCTTTGGGCAATACGGGCACTATCGGGCCGCAGCCCTTGGCGACATCGCCGCGCACCCGGCCAAATATGCCGGCCATGAGACCTGCGAGGCCTGCCACAGCGACATTCTTGACGTGAAGAAGAACGGCAAACATGCGCATGTGAACTGCGAGGCCTGCCACGGCGCGTTGGCCAACCACGCGGCCGATCCGGCCTCTGTGACGCCCGTCAAGCCAGACACGGCGGTGCTTTGCGCGCGTTGCCACACGGCCTCGGCCGCCAAGCCCAAAGGATTTCCGCAAGTAAATCCCGAAGAGCACTCCAGCGGCGTGCCCTGCCAGACCTGCCACAATCCGCACAGCCCGGCCATGGACGCGAATGCAGGAGGTGCGAAATGAACATCAGCCGCCGCCAGATTCTGGTACTGCTGCCTGCCGCCGCCATTGCATGGAAGTCCGTGCTTGCCGGTACGCCCGAGGACTCGCCCAACTACAAAATGTCCGAGCACTGGTGGGGCATGTTGATTGACATTCCCAAGTGCATTGGCTGCGGCAACTGCGTCCGAGCCTGCCAGACAGAGAACGACGTGCCCAATGGGCTGTTCCGCACCTGGGTGGAGCGCTACCACGTCACCGACGAAGACATGATCAGCCCTCAGGTCATCTCGCCCGACGGCGGAAAAGAAGGCTTCCCGGTGGTAGCGGAAGACGCGGGCAAATACTTCTTTGTGCCCAAGCTCTGCAACCACTGTGCCGACTCGCCGTGCACGCAGGTGTGCCCCGTGGGAGCAACCTTTGTGTCGCCCGACGGCGTGGTGCTGGTGGACCAGAGCTACTGCCTGGGTTGCGCCTATTGCGTGCAGGCCTGCCCGTATGGATGCCGCTACATTCACCCCGAAAAGAAGGTGGCTGACAAATGCACGCTCTGCTATCACCGCATCACCAAGGGCCTGACGACCGCCTGCTGCGAGAGCTGCCCCACGGGCGCGCGGCAACTGGTGGACCTGAAGAATCCCGCCGATCCGATCCACGAGTTTCTTAAGACACACAGCGTGCAGGTGCTCAAGCCGCAGATGGCTACCGGCGCCAAGGCGTACTACAACGGACTGGATGGATCGGTACGTTAAGAATCGGCGTTGCGATGGCGCGTGCCTGTTGAACTGACAGCAGAAAGCTGAAGGCTGGGAGCGGTCTCTATGAATGGTGTCGAAGGCTTCATGTATCCGAACGAAGTGGGGTTGCAGTGGAGCGTGCTGATCGTCCTCTACCCGTTTATCACGGGATTGGTGGCGGGCGCGTTCATTCTTGCGTCGCTTGAGCGCGTCTTCCGCGTGGAGGCGGTCAAGCCCACGTATCGGCTGGCGCTGCTCACCGCGCTTGCCTTTCTGCTGGTAGCGCCACTGCCGCTGCAACTGCATCTGGGGCATCCGGAGCGCTCGCCGGAGATGTATTTCACTCCCCACTCCACCTCGGCCATGGCCATGTTCGGCTACGTCTATCTCTGGTATCTGATGGCCGTGCTGGTGCTCGAAATCTGGCTCGACTACCGCCGCGACATCGTGCTCATGTACCAGAAAGCACACGGTCCCCTGCGGCTCATCTATGGCCTCATGACGCTGGGCTCAACCAATATCAGCGAGCGCTCGCTGGCCATTGACGACCGCGTGGGCTGGATCGTGACCCTCATCGGCATCCCCTCGGCCTTCATGCTGCATGGCTACGTGGGCTTCATCTTCGGCTCTATCAAGGCCAATCCCTGGTGGTCGTCGCCGTTGATGCCGGTGGTCTTCATCTTCTCGGCTATGGTGTCGGGCATCGCCGCCGTGTTGTTGCTCTACATGGCGCTCACCAAGTTGCGCCATCACACCATCGACATGCGCTGCGTCGACAGTATTGCGATGTACCTGTTCTACATCTTCATCGTCGACTTCAGCCTGGAGATGCTTGACCTGATACATCGCATCTACGAGGCCGACGAGTCTTTCCGCTCGCTCAACTTCATGGTGCACACCCAACTCTACTTCTCGCACATTGTTGTGCAGATCTTCCTCGGAACGCTCACGCCGCTGGTGCTGTTGTTTCTTACCCAGGTGATCAATTTTCCCGAGGTGGTGCGCAAGCGCATGTACGGCATCGCAGGTACGCTTGCGCTCATCGGCATCTTCGCCATGCGCTGGAATGTGGTGATAGGCGGACAGCTCTTCTCGAAGAGCTTCCTCGGCTACACCACGTACAAGATGGCCCTGGTTACGCGGGAAGGTTTGCTGATGGCCATTGCGCTCACTCTGCTGCCATTCATCTTCCTAAGCATTCTGCTCAAGCTGTTGCCGCCGTGGGGCGAGCAGCCAACGCACACGCACAAGGCCGCTGCTGCCGACTGAGAGCTGGCCCTCAAATAGAAGCGCCGTGCCCCATCCATTTCGCAGGTTTTATCGCGAAATGGGTGGGAAGCCTACACACCATTCAAGGGCAAGATAGATAAGAGCCGCAACAACCATTCCGCAATCGGGTGAATGCCATGAACGAGCTTCCGGGCCAACTCGATCAGCTGACGAAACGCCTTGACGCGCTCGAGCATCGCGTAGCCCTGCTTGAGCACCCGGCAGAGAGCGCTGCGCCTGCCGTAATTGTCGAGCCCGCGTGGTTTTCTCCAACCATTGCACAGCAATCCGACGCCGCGCCAACTCAGCCGGACTCTATCAGCGTTTTCACCGTGGCAGGCCGCGCCCTGCTTGGGATTGCAGGCGCTTATGTGCTGCGGGCCGTGGCCGCGTCCAATGCGCACGCCATGCCGGTGGTGGCAGTGGTGGCCATCGCTTACGCATTTGCCTGGCTGGTGGCGGCCTCGCGCACCAAGGCTGGCGCATGGTTTGCCTCAGCAACCTATGCGGCCACCTCCGCGCTGATTCTTGCGCCTCTGCTGTGGGAACTCACGCTGCGTTTCGCGCTCTTCCCTCCCGTTCTGATTGCGGGCGTGCTGGCGGGCTTTGCCGCTGCTCCTGTGCTGCTGGAACGAGGCCGCCCGAGTGCGCCTCTCCAGTGGGTAGCCAATGCGGCTGCAATCCTGTTGGCGCTCGGTCTTCTAGCCGCATCGCACCACGTTGCACCTTTTATTGTTACGCTGATCGTCATCTCCGCAATCGCCGAGTTCGCGCTGCCACACGCTGAGGCGAACGGGATACGCATCCTGTCTGCGCTGGCCGCCGATCTGGCTTTGTGGACCGCTCTTTACATCTACGCAAGTCCAGCTGTGGAGCGCCCGCTCTACCCGCAGCTTGCGCCCGCGGTGTTGATCGCATTGCCGCTTGTGTCTTTCGCAATCGTAGTAGCCAGCACCCTTCGCCAGACTGTTGTGCGCTCAGAGGCGATCTCCTGGTTTGCGGTGGTGCAAACGTCGATCACATTTCTGCTGGCCGCATCGGCGCTCGAAAGCTTCGGCGGGCCGTTGGCAGACACCGTTCTTGGCGTTGCCTGTATGACGCTGGCAGCGGCTGGCTACGTGGCCTCGCTGGTGCTGTTTGCCGCGCAGTTGCGCAACCAGCGCGTCTATGGCGCATGGAGCGCGCTACTGCTTGTCTTTGGATGTTTGCTGGCACTGCCAACAGGTGCGGCGGCAGCGTGCCTGAGCCTCTGTGCGGTGGTTGCCGTGGCTGCTTCCGTACTGCTGCACAAGTCGCTGCTGGAGATTCATGCACTGGTCTGGCTGATAGCCTCTGCCATCGTTTCCGGGCTTCTTACCTATCTTTGGCAGGCACTGGCGGCAACCCTGCCCTGCGCGCCAGATTGGACGATTGGGCTCTGTGCTTTCTGCGCCGTTCTGTGCCTGACCCTGCTCCACGCTCAACAGAAGGCAGGCGCGCTCCATGCCGTGGTGCGCTTCTGCTATGCCTTGCTGGCCGCTGCTTCAGTAGCCGCTCTGTTTGCCAAATCCATGCTCTCGCTTCTGGCGCTGGCCCTTCCGCCGGCGGCGCACCATCTTGCCTTTTTCCGCATGGTGGCTCTCTGCGCTGTGTCGGCCGCGCTGGCATTTTACGGCGCTCATACGCAGCGTGCCGAACTGGTGCGCGCCGGTTTCGCGGTGCTGGCGCTGGCGGCAATCAAGCTTGTTGTAGAAGACCTGCGCCACGGCAATCTTGTCTATATTGCCGCCGCGATTGTGCTGCTTGCGCTCACTCTGATTGCGGTTCCACGGGTAGCGCATCTGAGGCCGCACGCTTAGAGTAGCTCTCCGGTCGACGTGGCTCTTGCGGTGCTTTTTACCGGCGCCAACAAAAGAGGCACGCGTTCAGACCATCCAGCGCATTGCCGGCCCCAATTATTTGAAATCGTAAATGACCATGGGCAGTTGTGGTCGAGTTACGATGGCGTCCTCTGAAGAGCGGAATCGTCGTTGAATCCCCTGCAGATGCAGCGATTTGAAAGAAGCGCAGTCCAGCGCGACCGCAATCGTCGTTCTCAGATGCGTTGACGGGCGACGATCTCTGTCAGTGGAACGTGTTCTCTTGATCAATCTATATAACTCTAAGCCTATTCTTCTCATAGACTGCTATTTCCTCAAGCTATAGAAATACGGAATTCTGCCGACAAACGAGTTAGCAGGATGAAGAGATAAAGACGCAGTCCGAACACTCTGCTGAAAATCAAGATGAAGATTTTCTAATTGAGTCGTAGATGGTTGTAACTAAACAGAATAAAAGGGGGAAGAGAGTTATGTCGCTTGAGTGCAGCGCCGAGAGAGTAACCAATCTGCCGTGGGCGAATTTGCGTCTTCCACCGTTTCCACAGGTGGCCATGCGTGTTCTTCAGCTGGTCAACAACGAGAATGTGCAGTTGCATCAATTGGCCGAGCTGATCGGTTCCGATCCTGCCTTTGCCAGCGAAGTGCTGAGCGTTGTCAACTCGCCGCTGTATGCGCTGCGTTACCCGGCCACCAGCATTGTGCAGGCCGTAGCGGTACTGGGCGGCAATGCACTGCAAGGAATGTGCATTACGGTGGGCGTGCGCGCCTATCTTGGCAAGACCATGGCGCAGCCTTCCATGAAGTCGCTGTGGAGGCACAATCTGGCTTGCGCTATCATTGCGCAGCGCCTTGCCGGGAATGGCCCGCTCGACAAGGGCGTTGCCTATACGGCGGGGATTCTGCACGATATTGGTCGCGCGGCGTTGTCGGTCATCCAGCCCAAAGAGTATGCCAATCTGCTGGCAAAGCACCATGGCACGGCGGAGAGTCTTCTTGAGGGTGAGCGTGCCTTGTTTGGCTGGGATCATTGCGAAACCGGTCTGCAGTTGATTACCGGCTGGAAGCTGCCCAAGGAGTTTGAGGCAGTCATTGCGGAACATCACGCCTTGTCGAATCCCACTGCCGGGTGGACCATGGGTGAGCTGATCAAGGTGAGTTGCCGCATGGCAGACAGTCTGGGCTTTCCAGCCTTTTCAGGATGCGACTCCGAACCGTTTGAGGAACTGCTGGCCTGCCTGCCTGCTGAGGCTGCTTCCCGTCTGAATCTAGATGTGGTTGAGGTCCATACGCAGCTTGCTGAAGCCATTCACGCGATCGAATTGGTTTGAGCGCGAACAGGGCGTGCGGCTGACTGCGCGGACGCCACGTCTGTTGCGGGGCCGTACGTCTCCCGTGCGTCCGGAGAATCCGGGAAGTAGAGACAGCGCAGACGCCTGGCCCGTTCTGAGGGGTGAGAGTGTGTGGGCGGAGGTCCGTCGATCCCAGGTGCCCATCCTCCGCTGCGCTCCGGAGCTGCACCTGCGGCGCCCGATCATTTTTCGTGAACGCACTTGACCAGGATCAGGGCCGCAGCTTCGATCAGAGTTTCAATGCGTTGTGCCGGAGCCCGCATACGGCCGCACCGCCGCAATTCGGCTGCTGAGTACTGTATTGCCGTCGATTTCGGTCAGGATCACGGCCTCAAACTGATCCCCGCAGCCGGCTTTTTTGCACGCGGCCTCCAGTTGCTCGTTGCCCGCTGTAGAGGTGAGGAACGACACCACCGCGGAGGTGCGCTGCCCAGCCAGGATCAGTAGCTTTGAGTCCTTTGAGATGCCAGGCATCACAACCACCAGCGCCGGGTAAATGTGCCGCGAGTCCGACTCGTCGATATGCGTGTATGTGGCAGGCTCACCGGTCTTCGGACGGGGATTCTGGATGGTGAATCCCTGAGGGTCGAACTTGAAATAAAGTCCGTCCATCTTGGATTTGAAGGGAGTCAGCGTCCCCGGTGTTCCCACCAGAATCACGTTTTCGCCCTCGAACAGATCGGCCGATGCATTGGAGCTGATGGTCATGTCCACCTTCAGCGAGCGCTCCACCATGTAGTGCATCAACCGCAGCGAAGCCAGCACGTCGGAAGACACTGCATAATGCTGGTCCAGCTGCGGCTCTCCATACTGCTTTTCAAGCGCTGCCAGCATCGGCGAGGCGTGCAATTCCATAAAAGAGTTTACGCTGGTGTCGCGCGCCATCAAACCGCCATTGGACATGCCCCAGCCAAAGAAGGTGGGGTTGGGGATTACGATCTCCACCGGCTTGCCGTTGGCGCAGAACTGTTGCCAGAAGGGAAGCAGTTCTGCGGACGCCTGCGTGTTTGCCAGCCGCCTGCCGTGCAGCAGCCAGGACTGCCAGCCACAGGCGACACCCAGCACAAGCACCATTGCCGCGAGCACCAACAGGATTGGGGATGGCCTTTGGTGTTCCTGAGCGCGCGGCTCAAAGCTTGCCGGTAGCAGTTCCGGTTGTGCCTTTACCAGCGCATGAACCGGCAGCGTGGCTGGATCGCGCAACGGCACGGTTCCGGTGAGCGGAAGATCGGTGCTGCCGGGGGTGATTCTCTCGCCATCGGCGGCGGGTCCAACCACCACCAATTGATGAGTCCCCAGCGGAACGCAGAACTGCGCCTCCGCGGCACGGCCCTCAGCCAGGTAATACTCCTTCAGCCGGCGGCGCAGGCGGGAGATCTGCACGCGCACTGTGGCGTCGACCTGTGGGTCAAAGTCGGGTCGGCGGCCGAGCGCTTCCACGGCCAACATGTATTCGCTCAACTGTTCGTGGCGATGCACAAACAGGTAGCGAAGCAGATTTTTCAGGGTGGCCGAGTTCTCAAACGCCTTGCTCTGGCAGATCGCTTCAAGCGATGCAGCCAGTGGATCTTCCTGCGAAATGTTGACTGCGCCTGCTTCTGGCAGGCTGCGCAGGTGAGCCATCTCTGAGAAATTCTCCTGTCACGGAATCCGTGCGAGTGCCTGCACGCTTCCCTATTCATCTTTGGGGCACGGCCCCAAGAATACGGAGATCAAATTGGACTGTCAATCTGGAAACAGGAGGAGGATCGGCCCGGAGGCCAGCGCCAGCAGTCGTCGCTCTTACGTAGGAGCGAAGCTATATTTCGCTGTACATACAGCTTGACAGCCATATATTTCCGTGAATATTTCCAACCGTCAACCTGTATAGCTGAGGATTCACGCTGCAAAGGACGTTCGTGGTTAATTTAGTTGAAACGCGGCAGTGAGAATCTATTTTCGGCGGATAAAGTCCGCATAAATTGTTGATTTTATTAAGTAACATGCGTAACAAGACGCGCGGATACTGGACAAACGGTCTTGCATTCGATATATATACACGACTATACAAGTAATGTGAGCCGTCGGCGCTCGCTCCGTCCACTCCTGGACGGGCCAGGTTTGGTAAGCCGGCAGCTCGTGACCATGACTCAGTACCCTTAGGAGGCTGAATCCAATGATGCTCAAAGACCATAGCGCGCCGCTCTCCGCCGACGGCAGCGCACACACGGATCCACGCAGATCTGCGTTTTGCTGGCGAGATCTGACGTCGCTCCGGCCCTTCGCCGGTGTTCTTACCGTCCTCGTTGCCTTTGTCTTGCTGTTCTCTGCCGTGCTTCACGCACAGGTGCAGAACGGAACAATCATGGGCACGGTCACCGACGCCAAGGCCTCGGTGATTCCGTCCGCGGATGTGACCCTGACCCAGACCGAGACCAACCTGGTGCTGCATGCGCAGACCAACAACGAAGGCGCCTACTCGGTACCACAGCTGCTTCCCGGCAAGTACACGGTGGCAGTGGAGAAGGATGGCTTCCAGAAGACGGTGGTCTCGCTGATCCTTACCGTGGGCCAGATGGCCCGGGTAGATGCCGTGTTGCAGGTTGGCAGCAAGACTGAAACGGTCACCATTGAAGCCGACGACTCCACTACGCTCGACACCCAGACCTCCAACCTCGATTACACCGTGCAGGCGCAACAGGTGGACGATTTGCCGCTGAACGGTCGCAATCCTTACGGTTTGGCGGCTCTTTCGCCGGGCATCGCGCCGGGCGGCAACTTTGGCGTTGGCGTTACGGTTGCGCGTGGCGCGGTTGTTGCAGCCGCCACCAACAACTTCGAGTCCAACGGCGGAGTTGGTGGCAACAACGAAATCCTTCTCGACGGCGTTTCGATCATCGTCTGCTGCCAGGGCCAGCCGGCTGTTACGCCTTCCACCGAAGTTGTCAGCCAGTTCAAGGTGGTTACGTCGAATGCTCCGGCCGAGTACGGCCGCACCTCCGGCGCGGTGTTGAACATCGCCACCAAGTCTGGCACCAACCAGCTCAAGGGCGAGGTTTACGACTTCCTCCGCAACGACAAGCTGGACGCGGCTCCCTTCTTCACCAAGAGAAACGGTGTGTATCCCTATCCGGGACACAAGGACTTCCGAGCTCCGCACCGCGCCAACCAGTATGGCTTATTTGTGGGCGGGCCAGTCTTTATTCCGCGCGCCTATAACGGCAAAGACAAGACCTTCTTCACCTTTGGTTATGAGGCGATTCGCAACCTGGCCCCAACCACTGGAACCACCACCGTTCCTACCTCGCTGATGCGCCAGGGCGTCTTTACCGAAGGCGCCGGGCAGGTCTACGATCCCAACTCGTACAACGCCGTTACCGGCCAGCGCACACCCATTGCCGCTGCCACCTGCAACGGCACCGCGTACGCGGCGGGCTACTGCGTACCTACTTCGAACTGGAACGCCGTGGCCAAGGCCATGCTGGCGCTCTACCCGGCGCCGAACCTTTCCGGCACCACCAACAACTACAGTTACGTCGAGAACCTGACCAGCTCCGACGACCAGTACAACTTCCGCATCGACCACAACTTCAGCGACAAGCAGCGCAGTTTTGTGCGCGGCACCAAGAGCAAGAACGACTACACCAACTACGACCTGTTCAATACGCAGAACGGCTCAGCCGGATGGCAGCAGCACTTGACCGCATATCTGTTCGCGGTTGGCCATCTGTGGACGGTGTCGCCCTCGACACTGCTGCAGTTCAGCTACGGCTTCGCACGCCAGACCAACTATCAGCTTGGCAACAGCTTCTTCCAGTACGACGCTTCGAAGTACGGCTTCTCATCGACGCTGACGGGCGAGCAACAGATCGCCGGACTGCCCTACATCGGCATCACGGGCGAAGTAACGCCGATGTTCTCCGGCAGCTTCAACAAGTGGGCCCACTTTACCCACTCCCTCAACGGCAGTGTTTTGATCCAGAAGGGCAAGCACAACCTGGCCATCGGCTACAACGGACGGCTAATTCTTGAGAACCAGGCTGGCCTCTCGGGACCGACCGGTTCGTTCAGCTTCGACAGCACGTTTACCGGTGGTCCCACGCCGAGCTCCTCTCTGCCCAGCGGTCAGAGCATGTTCGACGGCTGGGCTGCCTTCCTGATGGGCAATCCCGGTTCCGGCAGCCTGATTCGCCAGACGACGGTCGCCTTCAACCAGTGGGTCTCCGGCTTCTACGCTCAGGACGATTGGCGCTTGAATTCAAAGTTGACCATCAACGCGGGCGTGCGCTGGGATGTGGAGAGCGGCTTCAAGGAGCGCCACAACAACTGGGCGGACTTCGATCCGAACGTCACAAATCCCATTTCGTCGGCAGCTGGTATCAACGTCCTGGGCGGAGCACAGTTCCTCGGCTCGGGCAACAATCCCACGCGCACCTCACAGACCATCTACCATGCAGTCGGTCCGCGTCTCGGCTTCTCGTATGCTGTCGATCCGAAGACTGTTGCCCGTGGCGGCTACGGCATTTTGTATCTGCCTATCTCCGAGCGCGGTTACTCTGACCCGAACATTGGCTTCACGCAGGGGACCAATATTCCTACCTCCGCAACTCGTTTCACGCCTGTAGTCACCATCGACAACCCGCTGCCCAGTGGCGTGGCGTTGCCGGCAGGAGCTTCGGCGGGCGTTGGGGTCAGCGTTGGTTCCGGCATCTCCGGATTCGAGTACAAGAATCCCCTGAGCTATCAGCAGCAGTGGAACTTCGGCGTCGAACGCAGTCTGGCTCGCGGTATGTCGATGACACTCAACTATGTAGGCGGACATGGCGTTCAGCTGCCTATGGGCATTCGTCCTAACGATCTCCAACCCGCCTATTGGGGTACAGCCGGCAGTTCGGCGCAGGTGAGCTACCTGCAGGCTCAGGTCCCCAATCCCTTCTACGGAGCAAGCGGCGTAGCTGCTGGTTCCGCTCTTACCAAGTCCACTGTCCAGCGCGTGCAATTGCTGAACGCCTTCCCGCAGTACACGTCGGGCACGATCTCCGGTATTCAGAATGGCTCGGTAGGCATCTCTTACCTGGACAAGGGATCGGCCACCTACAACGCCATGCAGGCTACCTGGCTCGTCAATCGCCCTGGGGGCATGACGGGATCGGTCACCTACATCTTCTCCAAGGGCCTGGGCAACGTTAGCGATGTGACCAACGGCTTCCTGAACTCCACCGGTAACCCTGGCGTGCAGAACTACTACTTCATGCACGGGTACGAACACTCCAACCTGGCTACCGACGTACCCCACCGCGTCTCCGGTACGGTTACCTACCCGCTGCCGTTCGGTAAGGGCAAGCGGTTCGGCAACAATCTTCCTGGCTGGGCTAATCAGGCAGCCGGTGGATGGACTGTGACCAGCATTGTTGATGTCAACTCCGGCTTCCCGCTGGGACTGGGCGTCAGCGGAACTTCTGCGTTTGCCGGAACCCGCCCGGTTTACACCGGTTCGGCCACCCTGACCTCTGGATCGACACACAACCGTCTAGGCGGAACAGGCCAGACGCAAAACTACTTCAATGCGGCCGGCTTCCGCTTGCCGCAGTCATTCGAGCTCGGTACCGTGCCCCGCTCGGCTGCTGCACTGCGCGGACCGCTTTCCTTCGACGACAACGTTTCCGTCATCAAGAACTTCCCGATCCACGACGAACTCCGGCTCGAGTTCCGCGCTGAAACCTTTAACATCCTCAATAAGGTTGCCTTCGGTCTGCCCAGCACTACCGTGGGTAGTTCCAGCTTCGGTAACATCACCTCGCAGTTCAACCTGCCCCGTAACATTCAGGTCAGCGCGAAACTGCACTTCTAAAGCATCTCTCCTTTTGCTGTAGACTCGCGTGCCCCATCCTTTCCGCTTGTTTTGCGGAAAGGGTGGGATACCAACAACATTCGCGTCTGCGCAATTTAGGGAACTGTTTAATGCTGTAGTCCTTGCAGTCTGTTTGGAAGCGGGCGGCGCAAGCCGCCCGCTCTTCTGTACGGCTGCGGGTTCTATACTTCTGCTGAAAAGCGCATTGCCGCCGCTCTGCAGGGTTCCAATTGGTAATGCCTGGTTCTCTTCAACACACGCAAAGGAGTACTTCTCAAATGCGTATTCGTCTTCTTGCCCTTGCCCTGGCAGTTTGCTGTGCGATCTTCTCTACAAATGCGCTTGCCGCGCCCGCCGCGCGCAGTTACGACGTTGTCATCGCCGGCGCGGGCACCGGCGGCACGGCGGCCGCCATTCAGGCAGCGCGCCTTGGCGCTCACGTTGCGTTGCTCGAAGAGACAGACTGGATTGGTGGTCAGGCCGCTGCCGCCGCCGTCAGCACCATGGACGAGGGCAACGACCTTACGCCGCCCTCCGGTTTTTACCGCGAATTTGTGGATCGTATGGAGGCCTATTACTCTGCGCGCAACAAGTCGGTAGCCACCTGCTATTGGGGCGACCACTCGCACTGCTACGAGCCTTCGGCGATTCGCAAAATTCTACAGCAGATGATTGACGAGGTGAATGCGGGCGCATACGGTAAGGGCCATATTGACCTGCTGCTCGAAGATCGCGTGGTGCGCGTGCTGAGCACAGGCAATACCGTGACCGGCGCAGTCACTGCCAAGGGACTCACGCTCACGAGCAAGGTGCTGATCGACGCCACCGAATACGGCGACGTGTTGCCGATGACGCCGGTGCAATTCCGCAGTAGCCACAGCATTGGCGACGACCACGGCAAGGCCTGCACGCAAGACATTACCTATACGATGGTCATCCGCAAGTATCCGAACGGCGTGCCGGCGGAGCTGGTGATGAAACACGAGCCGCCCGAGTACCAGAAGTATCTGCCGCGCCTGCGCGCGCAGTGGCAGAACGACGGCAGCAACACCACGCGCATCCTGCCCATCGACTTCGGCAATCACAATGCCTATCGCGGTCTACCGGACTCGACTAACACCGACTCCTATGTGTCCACCCAGTACAACCAGATCACGCGCACGGTCATCAACTGGTTTAACGATTTCCCTGTGCAGACCGAGATCTACGACCGCGCCGTTCGAGCCAAGATTCTGTGCGACGCCAAGCTGAAGACGCTCGCTAATCTCTACTATCTGCAGCACGAGTTGGGTAAGTCTGACTGGTCAGTGGCCAACGACGAGGGCTACGACACGCCCTTCAACCGCGACCATAACTCCTGTCCCAATATTCCGGCAGAGTTCAAAGCTATCGAACATAACTTTCCCTCGATGCCTTACATTCGCGAGAGCCAGCGCATCGTCGGCGAGTACACGCTGACGGCTGGCGACGTGCGCCGCGAACACCAGGGCGGCATCTCCGTGGTGGGCTTTGCGGATTCAATTGCTGTGGGCGACTATGCCGACGACCTGCACGCCTGCGACAAAGAGAGCGATCTGGAGCACGATCTCGAACATCTCTCTGACCGCGCGCCGGGCTTCCGCTCCGGTCCGTTTGAGGTGCCGCTGCGCAGCCTGATTCCGGAAAAGGTAGATGGACTGCTGGCTGCTGAGAAAAACATCTCCGAGTCGCGGCTGGCCAATGGCGCAACGCGTCTGCAGCCCATCACCATGCTCACCGGACAGGCCGCCGGAACCCTGGCCGCGCTGGCCGTTCGGCAGGGCGTGCAGCCGCGCGCCGTGGCAGCCGGCGCCGTGCAGGTGGAGTTGCTGAAGGCAGGTAGCATTGTCGCGCGCGCGCCCATGCCAGACATCTACCAGGGCATTCGTCCATGGCAGGCCGCGCAGTTCGTGGTGGCCCACAAGTGGATGTGGATGGGCGAGAAGGGCTTCGATCCGCACGACGGGCTCACGCGTGGCCAGGCGGCAGCTGTGATCGATCGCGCCTTTGCTCTCAATGGCCCGCCAGAAGATCACGACGACATGTACGGCAAGGCGCTCTACAGCAAGGCCACCTATGCCGATGTGCCGCTCTATTCCCTCATTTCGCCGTCGGTAGAAGCGTGGAAAATCAGTGGCACCCTGCCGGAATGCAAGCAGTCAGCAACCCTGTTCTGTCCCGATGCGCCGATCACGGTGGGTGAGTTCACAGATGCGGTGGTTGCACTGGCAGCGAAGAACGGCCGCAAGCTCGATCCCACCATGCTGCATCGCAATATCGATGCGGTCGGCGATGCGCAACTAACCCGCATCACAGCGGCGCTGGTGCTCTACAACAGCGTCGAATAGCGGCGCCGGTTCCTCCGGCCCGCAAATAGAGGCTACTTGTAAAGGTTCCGTGCCCCATCCATTTCGCAAGCTTTATCGCGAAATGGGTGGGATGCCTATACGCTACTCAAGAGCCGGATCGATCAACACCCAATGCCAAACTCGCTGGCCGGGAGCCTCTTTCGAGAGTTCCTGGCCAGCGAGTTTGGTTTTGCGCGCGAGTCAGCTCATTGCCCGTGCGGGTGCTGCGGCCCAGCCTACTCTTCTCGCAACAAAGCAGCCGCTCCCTGCACGCCAGCCGTGTAGCCCAGCGTTGAAAGCTCCACCCGTGGCGCGCGCTTCTGGCCAAAGTGCAGCAGAGCCTGAACGCGGCTACGCACATCGTCGGCCCATGCGGAGTGGCCTTCGACAAGCCCGCCGGAAAGAAACACCGCCTGTGGATCGAGCACATTGAAGATGTTCGCAATCCCCTCCGCAAGATAGCCAGCAAGCGCGCTGTAGGCAGCAACAGCGGCCGCATCGCCGGCCTGCGCCAGCTCACTTACCTTCCGCGCCAGAGCCGCGCCAGCAAGCCCGGCAGACGCACCCTTGCCGGCGCGCTCCAGGTACTCATCCAGCAGCGCTGCTGTGGAAACGTAAGCTTCCAGGCATCCGCGCCGTCCGCAGTTGCAGGGCTTGCCGTCCACGCGGATCACCTGGTGGCCAAAGGTTCCAGCAAAGCCGCATCCGCCCTGCACCAGACGTCCACCCACCACAAAACCTCCGCCCACGCCCGTGCCTACGGTGATGGCCGCAAAGCTGTCGAGTGAGCGGCCCGCGCCAAAGTAGAGCTCGGCCAGCGCCGCCGCCTGCGCGTCGTTCACCGCGCGCGTCGGCAGTGCGAACTTCTGCTCGACAAAAGCACGCAGTCCAAAGCCAGCCCATCCAGGCAGATTGTCAGTGGCTGCAAACACCGACCCATCGCGCGCATCGATTGCGCCCGCGCTGGCAATGCCGATGCCGCTCACCTCGACGCCGCCAGTTTTGGCCTTGTCGAGCGCTTCTTCGATGGCCGCCACCAGCCCTGCCTTGATAGCCTCGCGTCCGCGCTTGGCGTCGGTCGGCGTTACTGCCGTTGCCAGCACGGTGCCGTTGCTGGCAACCACGCCTGCCTTGATCGCCGTGCCGCCAATGTCCACACCGATGGCCGCAGGTCCGGTCGCAAGCCTGACCGCCTTCACAAACCCTGCGGCAATCACGCCCGGCCGCGTAATGGCCGACCCCACCACCACGCACCACGCTCCGCAGGCAATGGCCCGCCGCGCCTGGGCTGGCGTGGCAATGTGGCCTTCGGCAATGATCGGCGTCTTTACGCGCCGCGCCAGCTCCGCCAGCAGATCCCAGTCAAAGCGGTCGTGTCCGCGTGTCTGTTCGGTGTAGCCATTCAGCGTGGTGCCCACAAAATCCGCGCCCGCCTCCGACGCCGCCACAGCCTCTTCCAGCGTGGCCACGTC
>Ga0302270_10001996_pt1 | contig 20148 bp, 27 predicted proteins | sample III_Bog_E2_3_FD_198773 | JGI IMG/M metagenome (GOLD analysis project Ga0302270, IMG submission 198773) | Peat permafrost microbial communities from Stordalen Mire near Abisko, Sweden - III_Bog_E2_3 | ecosystem: Environmental > Terrestrial > Soil > Wetlands > Peat | place: Sweden: Abisko... | reverse complement strand
GAGCTGAGACTAGGGGCGACGCGCGTATACATGCTCGAAGCGTGCTCACAAATCCCGGTCATGGGCGCCGGGTGCCCTACGCTCCCTCTTACCCAAGGAAGTAACCATGCTCGAGCAAAGTAAGACCTATACAATGGTCGAAGCTGGCATTCAGCAGCTCGCGGAAGAGTTCGTCGAGACCGGGATCGCGACCCTTCGTGGGATAGACTACAGCGATATCCCATACGACGATTGGGCCGCGAAGCTGCGCCGGCATCGGCAGCTATCGCAACCGCTGGCATCAATCCCCCTACAACGGTCGTTCATCCGGCGGGTCGCCAAGGATCTAAAGCGGCCGATCGTCTTCGCGGAAACGAACGGGTGGCAGGGCAAACGCGCCCTCGTTACGATCAAGCGCATCAAGCGCAACGCCCCACTCGTAGCGCACTTTCTCTTGACGCTCTCCCTCACTGCGAGAGGGCGCCTGCCCTACGAGCGAGCGGAAAAATCCCCAGTCATTGAGGCCGCGTCGGACGAGACGAACTGGTACATCCGCTTCAACAAGGCGGAGGGCCTCAGAGAGTTCTACAGCTGGCTCGCGTTCGTCAAGACCGACCCCGCGTGCCGCACCGCCCTTAAACTCCAACCCCTTACCCAAGGAAGTAACCATGACGCTCCGGACCTGGACGATCGAGATCCGTGCCGACTTCGACACGAAGGACAAAGAGATCCTGCTGCTCAACGACATCAAGCAGCACGTCAAGGAGATCAACGGCACTGCACTGCTGCTGGCTGACAAGCGGCAGCCGCAGGTGAGTTTCTCCACCAGCGATATGTTCGCCGGCTCCGAGCAGATCGCCCTCTTCGTCGAGGGCGAATACGACGAGGACATTCTGACGTGAGGCGCTTCATCTGCGCGCGGTGCGACGAGGACGCCGACGAAGACGAGCAGCCCAGCTACTGCCCGCACTGTGGCTGGGACGGCCTGAACTACAACGACTTACCCCCGGAGGTTACATGACCAAGATGGTTTCCTGCGCACTCACCCCCGCACAATCCAAAGCATGGGACATGACGCGCACCGCGCTGGCGTGGCACTGTCCCGGCTTCATCCATATCTTCTACACGATGTGCGACAACGCCGGCTCCCGCGACGTGGCGCTGTTCACGCGCGACGTGCCGATCGCGGCCACTGACGGCAGCAACCTGCTGCTGAACCCGGATACGTTCTTCAAATACAACCTCAATGAGCGCATCTTCGCCTGCGCTCACGAGATCATGCACTGCGTCTGGGACCACTGTGGCCAGATGCACAAGTTCAAGCGCACCGGGAAGATCACCTACGCCGACGGCACCACGCTGCCATTCGACCACCAGACCATGAACATTGCGACCGACTTGGTCATCAACGACATGCTGATCGAGGGCAAGGTCGGCACCTTCAACAAGGACTGGCTGCATGACACCAGCCTCGCTGTAGCCGCCGACAGCGCGATCGACGCCTACCGGAAAGTCTACGCCGCGCACCCGCCGAGCAAGGGTGGCTACAAGGGCACCGGCACCGGCTTCGACCAGCATCTGGCGCCGGGTACCTCGACAGGTAACAGCCCGGACCAGGCGATGGCCGACCGTGACGACATCGAGTGGAAGACGAACGTCGCCGCGGCAACCGATGCCGAGAAGGCATCCAACTCGCGCAGGCAGGGCTCGGTCGCCGGCTGCTTCGAGCGGTTCCTGGGCGAGATCCTCAACCCGAAAGTCTCGTGGCAGGAACACATTCAGGCACTGATGGCCCGCAAGCTCGGCACCGGCTCCTGGAACTGGCAGGCGCCAGACGACCAGCTGATCTATCGCGATATCTACGCGCCGTCGCGGAGCGGCTTCGGCTGCGGCACCGTGGTGGTTGGCGTGGATACTTCGGGAAGTATCGGCCCCAAGGAGGTCGATATGTTTCTGGCCGAGGTCTCCGGCATCTTGGAAGACTGCAAGCCGAAGCAGCTGTTCCTCATGTGGTGCGACGCCAAGCTGCACCGCACCGACGAATGCGAGGAAGCCGCCGACCTGAACGTGATCCGCGCCAAGGGAGCGCCCGGCGGCGGTGGCACGAGCTTCATCCCGGTGTTCGACGAGGTCGAGAAGCTGGGCTTGAAGCCGGACGCGCTGGTCTACCTCACCGATCTCTGCGGCGCATTCCCGGTCCAGCCGCCGAACTATCCCGTCATCTGGGGCAACATCTATCCGCAGGGGAAAGCCCCGTGGGGAGACGTTGTGGACGTCCCCAAGCAAGCTGCCTGAGGGGGAGACCTCCTTCCCGCAGCGGCGGTGGCAACCGGCGAACGTGAGGCTCGAGGGGACTCATCATGGCCCCTCCTGCCAAGGCGACATCAAGGCTGAGCTCGGGCCCCCCTCTCGGCGCGAAAGACATGCCCGCGAAGCACAGCAAGCCACCAACTTTTTCATCCTACCCTGGAAGGTAACAAATGACGGAAGCCCAAACCCCCCACGGACTGCGAGTCGAAGAACGCCAGCGCAAAAACCCGCCCGATCGCACAATCGTCCCAGGCTGCACTGTCTACCTGCGGCCAGGCTCACCGCGGATGACGGTTCTGGCGGTGAAGGATGACGGCACCGCGGACGTCGTCCTCAACCTCTATGGCACGCTCACGATGCACCGCGACAACTTCCCGCTGCTCGCCCTCGACTTCGTCGCCGGCCCCAAACGATAACCTCACGGAGTAACCATGGCACGAAAGAGCACACGCCCCACCCTTATCAGGGTCCCACCCAAGCCAACCAACGATCAACTCGCGGCCGGTCTGCGGGCCACCGCCAAACTCATTGGGCAAGGGGCCATCACCCAAATGGAAGCGGCCTACTACGCGATGGTCGCCGCCCGCCCCCGTGACCTGGAGAAGTAACCATGTTTTCCCCACAGATCTTCAAGCGCGACACCGCCGGCAACATCCGGACCTGGCAGTACGAAGTCTATGAGGACCGCTACCGCACGATCGCGGGGCTCCTCGACGGTGGCAAGGTCACCTCCGCCTGGACTGCCTGCCACGCCAAGAACGCCGGCAAGAGCAACTACGCCACCGCGTTCGAGCAGGCTCTGAACGAGGCGATCGCCGAGGAGAACAAGAAGCTCAAGCGCGAGTACCGCCGCACGATCGCCGAGCTCGACGACGTGATGCAGGGGCCGATGCTGGCGGCTACCTACAAAGGTAACCTGAAGTTTCCGGTGTTCAGTCAGCCGAAGCTGGACGGCATTCGCGCACTCATCTCCGAGAAAGGCGCGTTCACCCGCGAGCTGCAACCGCACTTCAACGTCGCCCACATCATGGAAGACCTCTCGTCTGTGTTCGCCGCGTTCCCCGGAATTGTTCTGGACGGCGAGCTCTACAACCACGACCTGAAGGACAACTTCAACCGGATCTGCCAGCTGGTGCGCAAGCAGACGGTGACGTCTGAGCAGCGCGCGGATATCGAGCGGCTCGTGCAGTTCCACGTCTACGACATCGCCAACGACCGGGAGAGCTTTGGTCAGCGGGCGCTGGCGATGCAGAGCGTCAGCCGGCTCACCGAAGAACGTAGCTCGATCCGTTGGGTCCACACCAACAAGCTGTCCTCGCAGGAGGCACTCGATGAGCAGAACGGCATCTATACTTCGCAAGGTTACGAGGGCCAGATGGTGCGCCTCGATGCGCCCTACGAGTTCGACGCGCGCAGCAAGGCGCTGCTCAAGCGCAAGGAGTTCGAGACGTCCGAGTTCAAGCTGCTCGCCATCGAGCAAGGCGAGGGCAACTGGGCCGGCTACGCCAAGCGGATCACCTTCGAGCTGGAAGACGGTCGCCAATGCGGCGGCGGCATTCGCGGCTCGCAGGAGGAGATGCGCGCACTCATCGAGCGCGCCGAAAATGTCCGCTGCCCCACGCACGTCACCGTGAGATATTTCAAGCGCACGCCCGACGGAATGCCGCGTTTCCCTGTGGCGATCGACTTCCACAACGGGAGAGTCGATTGAGCGAGACGCCCGAAGAGATAATCGCCACCGCGATGCTGCTGGGCTGCGAGTTCGCCAACTCGGGGCTGCCGGATCACGCTGTGGATACGGCGCACCGGGGCGATGGGCTTACTGCGGTTCCAAGGCCAACGCCCCCGGCTGGTACCTCCACAAACACGACGCCGCTATATCCTTCCTGCACTCGAAGGGCTTTCACCTCGACTTCAACGGGGACATCGTCCCTATCTAACTTCAAGGGCTCACTAAATGCCTTCAGCGTTCAGCTACTCGGCCTGCCACCCGATCAGAGCGAACATCAGGGTGCTGTTCCACCGCGTCAAGGCGGTCTGCAAGATCCCGATGACGCACGAGGAATTTTCCTCACTATTTATCCCGGCGGACCAGCGAGAGATGTTCCTCGAAATGTCGAGACTGGCTCACTGCGCCTCCATGAGTGGGGTCGACTTTACGTGGGGTGCGACCAAGCTCCGCTTCAGGATGGCCACCACCGAGCACAAGAAAGCGCTGCTGATCCCGCGCGATATTACGCTTCAGGGCGACGCACCGCCCGAGTTGATCGAGCGGATCACCACATGGACCACTAATGGCGGCGACGCATCCGGCGAGTTCGGTCGCGTGGCGGCTGTCTTTGAGCTGCTCAACAGCACCCTCACCAAGGGGCAGCTTCGGTTCGTGTGGCCGAGCATCCTCACGATCCTGGCAGGGGGGGTCGAGCTGTCTGCGACCCTCAAAGAACTCCAAGATGTAAAGGTGCCCACCGATGCACCGGAGTTACCCCGAGGGTTACTGGCGGCCTGTCGCAGAACCGCGGCGACGATCGCAACGTCCAGCCTAATCCCCCCAGACGCTGTGGTCGAAACCACCGAGGGCTCTGTCGAGGTGGTCGACGGGCAGAAGTACGAGGAGCTGGGTCTCGGCGAGTACGTCGGGCTCAGCTAATAAAAAGCCGGCGAGGATCTGGAAATCCTCGCCGGCCACCTCCCACCCACAGGAGAACGCTCGAAAGCGCCGCCAAGATATGGGCGCCACCGACTCGCGTGTCAACAGCAGGTAGAATAAATGCGAACCGTCTTCATGGACTATGAGACCTACTATGACAAAGAGTACTCGCTGCGGAAAATGACGCCGGTCGAGTACGTCCTTGATCCGCGGTTCGAGAACGTCCTCTGTGCTGTGCGAGAGGGCCACCCGAGCAATCAGCCCACCTACTATGTTGACGGCGCCGACTTCGAGCGCTGGGTTAAGGACGCGCAACTCGAGACCGCTGCCGTCGTGACGCACAACGCGCTGTTCGACATGAGCGTGCTGGCGTGGCGCTACCAAGTCGTGCCCCGCCTGATGGTCGATACGCTGGCCGTGAGTCGCGCGGTGCTGGGGCATCGCCTGCGTAGCCTCTCGCTGGCCAGCGTGGCCAAGTTCTTGGGGCTGGGCGTGAAGGGCGGCACGGTCCACAACGTCATCGGCATGACGCGCCAGATGATCAAGGACGCGGGCCTCTGGGACGATTACGCCGAGTACTCCAAGAACGACGCTGATCTCTGCGCCGGCATCTACGAGCGCTTGGTCAAGTCGGGCATCTATCCGATCAAGGAACTATTCATCTCGGACATGGTGCTGCGCTGCGCGATCCAACCGAAGTTCATGGTGGATCAGCTGGCGCTGGCGAACCACCTCGTCGACGTCCAGCAGGAGAAGGCGGACTTGTTGCTCCAAGCCCAAGCTATGGGCGCCGGCGACAAGAAAGACCTCATGAGCAACGATAGGTTCGCCGAGCTGTTGCGCGCCGTCGGCTGCGAGCCACCCATGAAGAAGTCGCCCAAGACCGGACTGATGGGCTACGCCTTCGCCAAGACCGACCAGGAGTTCATCGACCTCGAAGAGGAAGGCTCGCCCGCGGTGCAGGCGCTGATCGCGGCCCGGCTGGGGTTCAAGAGCACCATCGAAGAGAGCCGCACGGAGAGGCTGCTCAAGATCTCGCGGCTTACCTGGGAAGGTAACCAGCAAGGGCTCATGCCAATCCCGCTGCGCAACCACGCCGCCCACACCCATCGTCTGGGCGGCGAGTGGAAGCTGAACATGCAGAACCTGCCGCGCGGCACCAAGGCGAAGCCCTCGCAGCTGCGGCGCGCACTCATCGCCAAGCCCGGTGAAAGCGTGTTCACGGTCGACGCCTCACAGATCGAGGCGCGCATCGTGGCGTGGCTCTGCGGGCAGGAGGACCTGGTCGCGGCGTTCGCCGGCGGTGAAGACGTCTACTCGTCATTCGCCTCGGAAGTGTTCGGCTACCTCGTCACCAAGTTCTCGCACCCCAACGAGCGGTTCATGGGCAAGACGGGGATCCTCAGCCTGGGGTTTCAGGTGGGGCACGAGAAGTTTGCCAACACGATCGAGGTCCAGAGCTTCCTCCAGCTGGGCACGAAGATCGAAATGCCGCTGGAGGAGTCGCGGCGCATCGTGAAATTCTACCGCTCGAAGTACTCGAATATCTCGGCCACATGGAAGTCCCTCCAGAACGAAGGCATCCCCGTGCTGGCCGGCAACGGTGGAACCTACCGCCTCGGGCCATGCGTTTTCGAGAAGGCAGCTGTCCTCCTACCGAATGGCCTGAAGCTGCACTACTACGACCTTAGCCAAACGGAGGGTGATTTCGGGCCGCAGTGGACGTTTACCCACGGAGGTAAGCCGAAGAAGCTGTACGGTGGAAAGCTGCTGGAGAACATTGTCCAGGCGCTGGCCAGGATCATCACAATGGACGCTGGGCTGCGTATTCAGGTGTTGTTGGCGCTCGGGATGCAGGTACACGACGAGCTCGTGTATGGCGTTCCCACGCCGCTGGTACCCAAGTTCAAGCAGGTGGCGCTGGCAGAGATGCGGCGGCGGCCGATCTGGGCACCGACGTTGCCGTTGGACGCCGAGGCTGGCTTCGGTCCCAGCTATGGTGAGGCCAAGTAGCCCTAATGCGCAGGGCGCACTTCACTTCGCGAGCGAAACCGCCCACATGGGGCGCATGCCCGCAACCGAACCCCAGCGCCTCGCCGCCGTCAGGCTCGCCATCGACCTGTTGAGAGCGTTCCACCGCTCCGCCTACCCACCGAACCCGACCGAACCGCCCGGCGTGTTTGGCGCGTTCGGCAAAGACATCGAGCGCCTGGTCGTGGGCGCCTGTGTGTCTGTTGGGCACTTGGAGGGGCGGCCGATGAGCACCAGCGACGTGTCGGCCTTCATCGACCTTCCGCGTGCCACCACGCAGCGGCGCATGAGAGAGCTGGTCGAGCGAGGCTTTATCTTCAGAAAAGACGACAGGTTCTTCCTCACCGCCGAAGCATTGAGTCACCCCGCCTGGGCGCGGGCGCGCTCCCTGATCCTCGCCGCGTCGAAAGCATAGACGCTGCCCAAAATGGGCGCGGAACCTTTGGAGGCCGCCTTTTGGGCGGTCTTTTTTCTTTGGCGCCAACCTCACCCGTGCGAAGCCGCGCTGCCAAGAACATATCGAGCAAAAGGACCACACTGTAGTGAGCAAGCGTGATGAAACCCTCTCTAAATGCCTGAAGCACGCCCGCGAGCTGGAAGCTCTGGGCATGTCGATGGCCGAGCTTGCCGACCATATTCTGCACCTCACCCCAACGAGCGCCGCGGAGGCGGCGGAAGAACTGAGCTGGCGGACAGGGGGAGCAATGACCTTTTAAGACCCTCATGTAATTTCCAAGATACTCTCACGAAACCTTTGATATTGCTGAGTTATTTTTGAGATACTTATTGACGACGGTTTGTTTCCCTACGATATTGACCTGGAGAAGACACAGTATGCGTACACATTCGGCCCAAGAAAAAAGGTGGCACAGCCGCGCACATGCCAAGTACCGATCCCAAGGAAGAAATCGACAGGTTGAAAGCCCAAATTCGCGACCTGAAGCTCGCGCTGGGCCAAGGCAATGCGACCCTCGCGGTTACCTTCCGGCTAACGCCGGTACTCAACAATCTGGCAGGACTGCTGCTCGCCCTGCCGATTGTCACCCCCGAAATGATCCGGCAGCGCCTGGACATCGCGCACGACGCCAAGGTGGCGATCCACCGACTTCGGGAGCACTGGGAGCCGTGGTTTGGCGACGACCTCGTCAAGTCCAAGCGCAACGTCGGCTACTGGATCGAGCCGGCCGACAAAGCCAAAATCAAGCTGATGATCGCGGGTACCGTTGAAGACGTGGCCGCCGGCGAAAGCGAGATCAGCGAGATCAGCGGGATCGAAGACATCAAAGACATCAACGACATCAACGACATCAACGACATCGCCGACATCGACGCCGGCCTCGACGAGGTCGCGTAAGAAATCTGCGTCGTAAGACGGAGCGCAGGGACTATCGGGCCAGTAACCCGGAAGTGGACATCCGTTCAGCCTACCCAAACTCAGACTTACCCGGCGGGGTAATTCCCGCCGGGTTTTTTCCACCCCGAGGGCCAGATTATGGAACATTTTTCATCCGCCGAACGCGCACCCGGCTTCTGGGACAACTTCTTTCTGGGGATGGCGCGGTACGTCGCCTCCGCCTCAAAGGACCCGTCGACGCAAGTCGGCACCGTGATCGTGCGACCGGACCGGACCGTGGTCAGCGTCGGCTACAACGGCTTCCCGCGCGGCACCGACGACTACCACCAGCTGCTCAACGACCGCGCCACCAAGCTCAAGCGCACTGTCCATGCCGAGGTCAACGCGATCCTCACCTCGCGCGAGCGACTTGACGACTGCACGCTGTATCTGACGCCGCTGCATCCGTGCGCCACCTGCGCCGGCATCATCGTGCAGAGCGGCATCAAGCGCGTCGTCGCCAACATGGCGAAGGACCCGCACCCCGACTGGGCCGAAGACTTCAAGGCGGCCACGCGAATGTTCAAGGAGGCCGGCGTCGAAGTCACGCTGGTTACTGCGGGAGGTAAAGCCTGATGGACAACGACTTCCCCCTCACCAAGGCCTTTCTGGACTCGATGGAGGGCCTGGAGAACTACCACGCGCAAGACGCCTGGAAGTACGCCAAAGGCCGAGCCCCTGCATCCCTTGGATTGCCGCCGCCGAACAGCCAGGCAGTTTTCAATCCCGCTGGCGGCGGTCGCATGTCGCCGGCGATAAACGCCAACCGCTTCTACCACGACGCCATGGTGGCCATGATCGCCTCGCGCATGGGTTGGGATGGCGAGACTATCAAGGCAGTTTTTCGCGAGCTGCGCTGCGCCAGGCTGAACGACGAGAAGGCCGTGGTCTGGATCATCCACGACGACACAGCGCTGACGATCGAGGACGACCTCAATCTCTTCCCGAGCGACGCGCTGGTCACTTCGTTGCGGCTTTTACTTTCCTGATTAGACCCCCGCGCAACCGATAACCCATAAGACCATCGGATCACCGGAGATCCCCACCCTATGCAAACGCCCCCACCCGCTCCATCCGAAGGCTTTGGCGGTAAGCCTGTTACGGTTCGCCGCGGCGGCCCGGCGCCGTTCAGGTGGAGCTACTCGAAGCTGAAGAACTTCGAGGCGTGCCCCAAAAAAAGTTTTCACGTCGACCACAAGAAGGACTTCAAGGAAGCCGAGGGCGAGACGCTGACCTGGGGCAACAGCGTCCACAAAGCCTTTCACCTGCGGATCTCCAAGGGAGAGGCTTTTCCCAAGGGGATGGAGCGGTTCGAGGCGTGGGCGCTCAAGATGCTCGCCGGCTCGCCGCATCCGAGCATTACGCTTCTCACCGAGCAGCAGCTGGCGATCAACAAGGACTTTGGTCCGACGGCTTGGTTTCTCAGCGATGCCGAGAAGCGCGGCACGGGCGCCCCTTGGTACAGCGGCATTGGCGACGTCATCAAGATCGTCGGGCCTGTGGCGCTGATCGTCGACTGGAAGACCGGCAAGATCCTCGAGGACTCGCAACAACTCGCGCTGATGGCCGCGTGCGTGTTCGCGCACCATCCCGAGATCATGAAGGTCCGCAGCATGTTCGCGTGGCTCAAGGAAGACGCGGAGACCACGCAAGACTTCCACCGCAACGACATGCCCGCCATGTGGCGGCACTTGTGGCCACGGATCGAGGCGCTCAGCAATGCCGTCACTAACTCGGATTTTCCCGCCAAGCCGGGCGGCCTCTGCAAGAGGTGGTGCCCGGTCACAGTCTGCGCCCACAATGGCGAATAAAGAGCATGTCGTCTGGTCCAGCGACTGGCGCGCCCACGTCATGGACAAGGGCGAGATGAAGCTGCGGATGCACTGCGGCAAGTTCGCCCCGCTGAAACTCACCATGGTCTACGGCGCTGAGACTCAGCGGTGGCAGGTGCTGACGCAGTTCATGCCCGAGGAGGCGCCGCCGGTGCTTCTCTCCCAGGAGGATCTGGACGGGTTTCCGAGCGACGAGTTGATCGCCACGGCAATGCTGGTGTCGGCGTGAGCAGGGCCAGCCAGCCTGAAGCCGAGCACCGCGCCGGCAAGGAAGCCACCAACAGGCACATTCTGGACGAGGTGGCGCGGGTACTGCTGGAGAAGCATGAGCGGGCGCTGCGCCGGAAATTCAAGCACGTCGTGAGCACGATGCTCGACAAGGACGGCGACATCTGGCGCGTGGTGGTGACGGTCCTGGCCAACGACAGCAACTGCTATCCGCTGGCCTGTGACCTGTTGGGGTTCCCGAGCGACGAGCTGATCGCGCAGCTGATGCTACTGGATCAGTAGTGGCCAAAGGCAACACGCCCGAGGGCAAGGTCAAAGCGGCCGTCAACAAGATCTTCGCGCTATACCCCGAGACCTACGTGTTTATGAGCGTCCCCTACGGGTACGGCAAATCGACCATCGACTATCTCGCCTGCCACTACGGCGAGTTCATCGGCGTCGAGACGAAGGCCCCTGGCGAGGAACCCACGCCGCGGCAAGAAGACATCATTTGGGACATCAACACGGCTCGTGGAATGACGTTCGTCATCTCAAGCGTCGACGGCTGCGGCCCCCTCGCCGCCTACCTCGAACTGGTCAAACAAAATGCTACCCGTAGTCGTAAGTCCTAAGCACAAGCTGGTCGGCGTCCCGTACGCGGAGAACATCCGCAACCTTTTCCCGACGGCGGCGAGTATCTCCGTCTCTGGTGGACATCACCTACTCCTGCCGCATGCGCCGACGGAGACTTTCCTCCTGCGGAAGATGGGCTACGAGGTCCCGAGCCCAATCCTGACGCACTACGATTGGGCCGGCGGCTCGCCGTTCAACTCGCAGAAGTCCACCAGCGCCATGCTCACGCTCGAGCAGCGCGCGTATGTGCTCAACGGCATGGGCACCGGCAAGACCAAGGCGCTGCTCTGGGCCTGGGATTACCTCCGAAGTAACGGCATCTGCGGCAAGCTCCTGATCTCGGCGCCCCTGAGCACGCTGAACTTCACCTGGATGCGCGAGGTTTTTAATACCTTGCCGCATCGGAAGGCGGCGGTGCTCCACGGCTCGAAGAAGCAGCGTCTTCAGAAGCTCGCCGATCCCGAGATCGAGATCTTCATCATCAACCACGATGGCCACAAGGTCATCCTGCCCGAGCTGCTGGCGCGCAAGGACATCAACGTCTTGGGCATCGACGAGCTGGCCGTGTTCAGGAGCGGCGCGTCGGGTCGCACCAAGGAGATGTGCCTCCTAGCCAACTCGATGGAGTGGGTGTGGGGCATGACGGGGTCGCCGATCCCGCACGAGCCCACCGACGCCTGGGCGCAGGCGCGCATTGTGACACCCTCAAGGGTGCCGAAGTTCTTCGGCCGGTACCGCGAAGATCTCATGACCAAGGTCACCGCGTTCAAGTGGTTCCCGAAGCCGGACGCCGTGGACAAAGCCTACGCCACGCTCCAGCCGAGCGTGAGGTTCACGCTGGACGACGTGGTGGAGCTGCCCGAGATGATCGAGCGCTTCCTTGACGTCGACATGGGGCCGAACCAAGCGAAGATCTACAAGGCGCTGATGGACCAGTGCTATGCGGCGGTCCAGACGCAGGAGATCACCGCGGCCAACGCCGGCGCCGTGATGATGAAGCTGCTGCAAGTCTCGACAGGCTGGGTCTACGCCAAGGACAAGAGCGTGGTGCCGCTCGACAACAACAAGCGCATCGAAGCGCTGATGGACGCGATCAGGGCGACCGACCGCAAGGTGCTGGTATTCGTGCCGTTCAAGCACGCGCTACAGGGCATCTCGGACGCGCTTACCTCGGAAGGTATCGAACATGCGACGGTGTCGGGCGACACGGCGGAGCGCGATCGCGGCCAGATCTTCAACATGTTCCAGAACACCGGCAAATACAAAGTCCTCGCCGCGCACCCACAGTGCCTGGCGCACGGTATCACGCTCACCGCCGCCGACGTCATCGTGTGGTTCGGGCCGGTGACGTCGCTCGAGACCTACGACCAAGCGAACCATCGTATTCGCCGCGTCGGTCAGAAACACAAGCAGCTGGTGCTTCACCTGCAAAGCACGCCGGTTGAGAAGAAAATCTACAAGATGTTGCAGGGGAAACAGAAGGTCCAGAACGCCCTCCTCAAGATGTTCGAGGCGGGCACACTACTCACGGCAGAGATTTAGGAGGTGGATATCATGGCCGACATCAACACGCGGGTGGCCCAATATGTAGCGTTGCGCGACAAGATCAAGGCACAAGACGACGCGCATAAAGTTGCAATGAAGCCGGCCAAAGAGACCCTCGAGCAACTCAACTCTGTTCTATTGGCCCACCTGATCTCACTCAGCGTCAATAGCGCCAGCACGGACGGCGGGACCGTCTACCGCACCGAGAAGAAGTCCGCGTCGCTCGCCGACGCCAAGGCCTTCATGGACTACGTGATCGCCAATCAAGCCTGGGATCTGCTCGACCGCAAAGCCAACACGACTGCGGTCGAGGAGTTCATCAAGGGGAACGCCGCACCGCCGCCCGGTGTGAACTTCTCCTCTACCTACGTCGTCGGCGTCCGCCGCGCATAACAGGAGCTACTCTTCTATGAACGCACTCGTCATCCCCCCGAGCTTCACCCCCGGCGCGGTATCGTCCCGGTTCGCCAACGTCCCCCGCGACGACGACATGGGCGCCGGCATTGCGGCCGGCTTCGGCATCCTTGGCTATAAGGGCAAGGCCTGGACCACCAAGTACCGCGGCACCGACACCACGCTGATGCGTCCCGACGGCGACGGCGCGATGAACTCGATCGACGTCGTCATCGTGAAGGCCTCGGCTCACGTCTCGAAGATCTTCTACGTCAACGGCTATGTCGAAGGCTCGACCGCCCCGCCGGATTGCTACTCGACCAACGGCATCGTGCCGGCTCCGGGCTCGACCAAGAAGCAGTGTACGGCCTGCGCGATCTGTCCGGCGAACCAGTGGGGCTCGCGCATTACCCCGGCGGGTAAGCAGGGCAAGAGCTGCTCGGACAGCAAGCGGCTGGCGATTGTTCCGTTCCCCGACGTCATCAACGAGGGTCTCGGCGGTGCCATGCTCCTGCGCGTGCCGGCTGCATCGCTGCGGGACATGGCGGCCTACGACGACAAGATGAAGGGCCTGGGCTATCCCTACTACGCGCTCGCCACGAAGATCAGCTTCGATCCGGCAGAGAGCTATCCGAAGTTCGTGTTCGCTCCGCTGGCGCCGCTCACCGACGCACAGGCCGACGCGATCCTCGCGCATCGGGATAGCCGCGCCGTGGCGACGATCCTGGCGGAAGGCAGCGAGGCTCCGGCGGTGGAGCCAGCGTCGGAGGCGCTCCCGACCGCATTCGCCGGGCATGTTGCCCCGCTGGCTGTGGCGGCTCCGGCTCCGGCTCCGGCTCCCGCTCCCGCTCCCGCTCCGGCTCCCGCTCCGGCTCCCGCTCCCGCTCCGGCTCCCGCTCCCGCTCCGGCTCCCGCTCCCGCTCCGGCTCCCGCTCCGGCTCCCGCTCCCGCTCCGGCTCCCGCTCCCGCTCCGGCTCCCGTGGTTCAGGCTCCCGTGGTTCAGGCTCCCGCTCCGGCTCCCGCTCCGGCTCCCGCTCCCATCGTTGGTGGGTTTGGCGGTGCGCCGGCGGCTGCGCCCGTCGTGGCCGCCGATCCGGCGGTTGCGCAACCCGCGACGGGAATCGGGTCCTCCGCCTTCGAGGATGCACTGGACGCCCAGCTCAACGCCCTCCTGCCGCCAGCCGCCTAAGCCCTACGCGGGGACGGTATCCGCCGTCCCCGCGCCCACCTTCGGCTGACAAGAAGCGGACGCATGCAGCACGCGCAAGAATACCTTGCCAAGGTTTTGCCTTGGCCGCAGGAGGGCGAGCCCCCTGCTTACGTCAACATCCACTGGACCCTCACCAAGCTGAACTCCCACACCGGCAAGCCGATCTGGACTGGCCGGGCCTGCCGCTCGCCGCAGGAAGCCGCCAACACCGTGAAGTGGGCGCTGTCGGGCAAGGACACCAAGGACATCTACGTCTGCATGTCGTCGCAGTACGAGTGCCTGGAGAAGACCTCGGCGCGCGGCGCAAAATATCTGGCGCCGATCCGCTCGCAGGAAAATGTCGCCGCGCTCAAGAGTTTGTTTTTGGATCTCGACGCCAAGGGCGAGGACAAAAACTCCTACGCTTCGGTCCCGGACGCGGCCGCCGCGCTCGCCAAGTTCCTCGTCGACACCAGCCTGCCGAAGCCCTCGGCGATTGTAACCTCTGGAGGGGGCCTTCATGTATATTGGGTTCTGGACCGCGCACTCACAAAAGACGAATGGCAGCCGCTCGCCTACGCTCTCGCCGAAGCAACTAAAGTCCACGGTCTCAAATGCGACACCGGCTGCACGATTGACAGCGCGCGCATCCTGCGCGTGCCGGGTACTCTTAACCGTAAGCTGGATATCCCTCGGCCTGTCGCTCTTGCTGGTGGTCGGACTGGTGACAGCTACAGCGTGGATCGGCTTGATCGGGCTCTAGCGCCGTTCAAGGTTGCGATCCCCGCCGCGGAGGTCAGCGTGCTGCCGCGGCGCCCCGCCATCAAGGGCGATAGCGAGTTGTCGGCTGGCATTGACCGCGGCGCCTCGGCACCCGTGGATCTTCCCAGCGTCGCCACGCAGTGCGGCTTCATCCTCGACGCGATGGCCACCAACGGTGCGAACAATGCCAACCCGCTATGGAACCTCACCACCCTCATTTCAACCTTCGCTCTCAACGGACGTAACGAAGCGCATCGCATGGCTTCTGGACATGTCGGATATACCGTCGGCAGCACCGACGAGCTGTTTGACCGGAAAGAAAAAGAGCGCGCGGCGAAGGGTCTTGGATGGCCTTCATGCCGAACGATTAGTGGCTCGGGCGCGCCCCAATGCCAAGGATGCCCACATTTTGGTGCGGGTAAATCTCCTCTTAACCTTGCCACTCGACCTCAAGCTGCGCTGGTTGTTGCGCCGCTTGTACCTGCGAGCGGTGGCGTCGGCGGTGTGGCGGGCCCAATCGGAGACCTCCCTATGGGGTACAAAAGACTTCCAACTGGGGTCATTGCGCGTCTCCTCACCGAAGCCGATGGGACGACCACCGAAGACGTGATCTGCACCTACCCGATCACCAATCCCATGATCCAGCCGTCGCCGATCTACACACTGATGTTCGACACGGTGAACGAGGTCGGCCGGACCAACCGCATCATGATCCCGCAGAAGGAGGCCGCCACCATGGACGGCTTGAAGCGCCTCCTGTGGGGCCAGGGCATGCCGATCTCGGACAACGACGCCAAGAAGGTGAAGGATTTTATTATGAGCTGGGTCTCCCACCTCCAGAAGAACAAGTCGCATGTGATCTCTTCGGCGCCGTTCGGGTGGAGCACCCATGGTGGCAAGCCCGAGGGCTTCATCTTTGGCGGGGCCGTCCACACGCCCACCGGCGAGCGCACCAGCGCCGTCCCCGACGCCGTGATCGAGCGCCAGTACCGGCCCGAGGGAAAGATAGAGCCGTGGATCGCCGCGGCGAACATGATTACCTCGCAAGGTAGGCCGCCGCTGGACGCGATCCTCGCCAGCGCCTTCGGGGCGCCGCTGCTGAAGTTCACGCACGTCCCTGGCATCCTACTGAGCACGTACTCGACCGAGAGCGGCATCGGCAAGACTACTACCATGCGGATCGCGCAGGCTGTCTGGGGCAACCCGAAGACCGCGATGCAGGGCATGAGCGACACCCACAACAGTGTCATGCAGAAGATCGGTCAGGTAAGGGTCCTCCCCATTTACTGGGACGAGCTCAAGACCGAAGAGGACACCAAGCGGTTCGTGAAGGTGGTATTCGACCTCACCGGCGGTCGCGAGAAGTCCCGGTCGCAGCAGAACGGCCAGCTGCGTGAAGCGGGCCAGTGGCAGACGATGCTGGTCAGCGCCTCCAACGACTCCATCACCGATGTGGTCGTGGGCCAGACCAAGCAGACGTTGGCCGGCTACTACCGCGTGTTCGAGTATCCCGTGCCGTCGGGCAAGGGTGGCAAGGGGCAGATCAACTCCTCGGACGCCGCCGTGATCGACGGCAGGCTGGACGAAAACTACGGACAGGTGGGGCTCGCCTACGCCAAGTTCCTCGGAAAGAACATCGCCACCATCGAGCGCGAGGTTGAGGCGTTCGATAAGGCGCTGGGTCTCGAGCTCAAGCTGGAGAACGAGGAGCGCTTCTGGCGCGTCATGCTCACAAGCCTCCTGATGGGGGCGAAGTACGCTAACGACCTGAAGTTCACCACGATCGACATCCCCGCGCTCAAGGCGTTCCTCGTGAGCGTGATCGTCTCGATGCGCTCGACCATGGTTTCGCAGCCGGTCGACATGGAGAAGCCGGACAACGTCTCGAACGTGCTGGCGCAGTTCATGAACCAAATGCGGGCGAGGCACACGCTGCGGACCAACAAGATCCACCGCACCGCGGGCAAGCCGGCCAAGGACGCCATCAGGGTGGTCGGCGATGCGTCGCGTCTCGAGACGCTCTACGTCCACGTCGGGCTGGAGGACAAGATGCTGCGCATGAGCAGCACGTTCCTCGGAACCTGGCTCAGCGAGAACGGCTACTCCAAGCACCTCTTCAACAAGTCGCTGGAGAAGACTTTCGGTGCCACCACGTTCAGGGCGCGCATCGGGAGCGGCACGAACTACTGCGGTATTCAGGAATACCTGACCGAGATCAACCTAGCGAACTCCCCCCACGCCAACTTTATCGACGAGGCCTGATGTTTGAGATCGAACGCGATATCCCACCGCCGGTAGAGCCCCAGAAGAACGCAAGGTATGGCTTCGAGCGCCTCGCCGCCGGCGAGAGCTTCCTCGTGCCATCGTCGATGGCTGCCCTCACGACAACCGCCGATAGGGTGCGCTGGGCCGTGAAGAAGTACCGGCGCGCGCACGCCCCAGAGTCCGAGTGGCGCACCGCCGTGAACTCCAAGGGCATCCGTATATGGAGGGTGGCGTGACGCCCCGCATGCTCACCAAGGCCCAGGCCGCTGAGTACTGCGCCTGCGCCACCATCAGAACCTTTGACGAGTGGCGCATGAAGGGTATCATCCCCGGCGCGGTCCCAGGCACCACCCGCTGGGACCGCAAAGCTCTCGACGCCGCGCTGGACCGCGCCTCGGGCCTAACCATAACACCATCGGACCAGCTCACCCCTTACCAGCGCTGGAAAGCTGATGAAGCGAGCAAAGCCCAAACCCCTTAAGCTCAAGGGCGTCAAGCGGGTGAAGAAGGTTCAGGCGGACGGGTCAATCCGGGAGCACTTCTATCACCGCGCGACCATGAAGAGATTAGACCCCCTTAATCTAATCACGTCCTTCGCCGACGCCGAGCGCGCCATGCGGACGAGGTCATCCGGCACGCTCACGGATCTGATCCGGCTGTTCGACACGTCGGAGACCTTCAAGGGCCTCAGCGACGCCACGCGTGAAGCCTACGTCTGGAAGCTGCGAGCCATTGGGGCCAAGTGGGGATCGCTGCCGATCGAGGCGACCCAGGACAAGGCCTTCCGCGCGGACGCCCTGACGTGGCAGGAGGAGGTGGCCAAGAAGTCGCCGCGGTCGGCCGACAATCTTCTTGCGGCGCTGGCCAGGGTTCTCTCCTACGCCAAGGAACGATCGAAGATCGACCTCAACGTGCTGGACACCTTCAAGCGGCTCTACAAGAGCGACCGCTCGGAGATGGTCTGGCCTGATGGTGTTGTGGGTAGGTTCCTGGAGCTGGCGGACTCGCCCATGCGGACGGCGATGTATCTGGCTCGCAATACCGGGCAGCGACAGAAGGACATCAGGGAGCTTCCCTGGAGCGCCTACGACGGCACGAATATCCGGCTCAGACAGAGCAAGACCAAGAAGCCGATCGACATGCCCTGCCCGCTCGAGCTCAGGGGTTACCTCGATGGGTTACCGCGGACGAGCCCGCTGATCCTGACCACGGTGACCGGGCGCGGCTTCAAGAAGCGCCACTTCAACGACTGCTGGCGCGACATAGCCGACAAGGCCGGGGCCGGCGACTTAAACTTTCACGATCTCCGGGGCACCGCTGCGACGCAGCTGGCCGCCGCCGGCGCGACGATCCCGATGATCGCCACGCTCATGGGGTGGACCGAGGACAGCGCCGCCAAGATCATCCGTAAGTACGTGGCGCCGAGCAGCGCCTTGGCTGCCGCTGGCGTCGAGCTTTGGGAAGCGCACCGCTTAAAAGTACGGAGAACGACATAGGCTCCATATCGGGAACAACCAAGCATTCTTGTAGCCTTGGTGAAACCCTCATGTAGCCGAAGAGGAACTTAGGGCGAACAAATTTGGAAACCGTTTGGAAACCGCCGAAGGTTTCCAAAAAGTATCAAACCCTAAGTAGTTGTTTCAGTTGGAGTAAATGGTCGGAGCGAGAGGATTTGAACCTCCGACCCCTAGTCTCCCAGGCGGGGGAGAGTCGTTGTAGTTGCTCAGCAATTTTGGAAACCAGTCGGTACCATGGTTGTTGAAATCACTAGCCTTTTCAGACCGAGTGGAAACCAAAAATGATCGAAAGTCCGGACGTAACTGGCACCGAAGTTGCCGAAACCGATTACGAGTGGCAGCGGACCTATCTGCTGCACGAGATGCGAACCGTGCGGGCCAAGGCCCGGCTGGGGCATCAGGTTGTGGGCGAGCGCCGCACCCTGATCAAGACGATGGCGCTGCTGAGGAAGGGGCGAGGGTCATGAGCTACAGATTGTTCGGTTGGTGGTACCGCTGGCAGGCCTGCAAGATGGCGGCCAAGGTGATGCATGGGTGTGGGGAGCGGGAAGGCCTCTGCCCAACCCTATGGTCGATGACCACCTATTTCGAGATGTACATGCTCGAGGGCTCCAACAACACCTTGGAGGATTTCGGACCCAAAGAGGCTGTGAAGCTGAAGGCGGTCACCTCATGACCAGCGACGAGAAGATAGCCACGGCCATGCTGTTGGGCGGGGAGTTCATAAACAAACTCCCGTCTGGGGGGTACCTGTGCCTGCGGCCCGGCGCCGCACCAGAAGCCCATACATACGCCCCCACGAAGGGCATCGCGGCGGAGCGGTTCATACGACGCCTGGGCCTCTGGTGCGACGCCACAGATAGGGTCGTGGACCTTCGTACTACTGTCGAACCTAACCCATAACACCATTGCGGGGTTGCGCCGGGGTATCATTTAGCCTACGAGTCGCGGCCATGAAAAAGCTGGTCATGGTTTTGTGGTGTTATGGTTTGATGGTTGGGGCGGCAAGCGCCGGGGAGCGCTGGTCGGAGGAGACCTGCAAGCACCTTCAGGAGATGAAGGCTTCGACCTACGCCCGCGGTATCACGGGAGCCCAGAAACGATTTTGGTCCGTGGCCGCTATCCTCATTGCCCAACGTGACAACTGTGGGGTCAGCACTCAGGCCGAGCTCGACGCGGCCCTCGCGGCGGTGAGGCACGAGCAGGTCGCGATGCGGCCGACCATGCCAATGGGGCTGGAGGAAGATATCCAGCCAGTGCGCCGTAGCGCGCCTGCACCGCGGGCGCCGGTCCTGTGCGACACAACTCCCAAGGCCTACGGCGGCTCGACCACCGACTGCTTCTAGGACTTCTTGTTCCAGGCGCGGTTCTTGGCCTGCGACGCCACCCCAAGGTTCGAGCGGGCATTGCTGCCGCCGGACCTGACAGGGTGCTTGTGGTGG
>Ga0302270_10001988_pt1 | contig 20203 bp, 15 predicted proteins | sample III_Bog_E2_3_FD_198773 | JGI IMG/M metagenome (GOLD analysis project Ga0302270, IMG submission 198773) | Peat permafrost microbial communities from Stordalen Mire near Abisko, Sweden - III_Bog_E2_3 | ecosystem: Environmental > Terrestrial > Soil > Wetlands > Peat | place: Sweden: Abisko... | reverse complement strand
AAACATCGTAGATATTTTGCAATTTTGGCAATTTGCTTGAGTATTCCGGCACTTGCCTCTTCTGCGGCTGAGGCTCCCATGATGGAACGGGAACCCGACGGCATCGCTCTGCACTTGGCCGCTGGCTAACTACGCATCCAGGTTATTTCCGATGCTGTCGTCCGCGTGGTGTTTCCCTTCTCTCCGAGTTTCTTCAGCCGCGTCTCGATCGATAGGGTGCCACTTCCTCCCGCCGCGACAGACTTCACGATTGGCGAATCGCGCACGGCCTTCACTCTGGCCACTGCGAAGCTGCAAGTGATTGTCGACCGGGAAACCGGAGCCGTGTCATTTGCCGACGAAGCCAGGCATCCTCTGCTATCTGAAGTTCCCGGCAGCAGGACTCTGGAGCCCGTTACCGTACAGGGAGAGAAGACCTTTCACATACAACAGAAGTGGAAGGCCCCGGAAGATGAATCCCTCTATGGATTGGGACAGATGCAATTGGGGACTGTCGATATCAAGGGCTATGATCTCGACCTGTGGCAACACAACACCAACGTGGTTGTTCCATTTCTTGTGTCGTCAAAGGGCTATGGCATTCTTTGGGATAACACTTCCTTTACCCGCTTTGGCGATCTTCGTCCCTTTGTGCCCATTCCAACTGCGTACCTGTATGACGCGGACGGCATGCAAAGCGGTCTTACGGTGACGCCAGCCAATGCGTCGGAGCCGTTCCGGAAAACCGCGGATGTTTCTCTCCATCTCCGCTTGGACGGCTCCCAATTTGATCATCCCAAGACCGAATCAGGTTCCCGCCATTTGAAGCGGCAATCGTGGGCAGGCTCCATTCTGGCGCCCACAAACGGCGACTACCAGTTTCAGGCTTACTCGAATGGCGGCATCCAAGTATGGCTCGACGGCAAACAAGTAATGAATCACTGGAGGCAGAACTGGCTCACCTCCAATGACCAGATTCGAGTCCATCTGGAGGCCGGCCGCAAATACTCGATCAAGATTGAAAACGATCCCGAGGAGCAAAGTACCCTTGAGTTTCTGTGGAAGACGCCTGCGGCGGACACGGATACTTCGCTCTGTTCGCACGTTGGCGATGGCATCGATTACTACTTCGTCTACGGCCCATCCATCGACCAGGTCATCGACGGCTATCGTCTGCTCACAGGCAAGGCAGCCATGCTGCCCAACTGGTCCTTCGGCCTTTGGCAATCGCGGCAACGCTATGAAACAGCCGGCCAATCGCTCGATGTGGTGAAGCAGTTCCGCGAGCGCAAGATTCCCTTCGATAACATCGTGCAGGACTGGCAATACTGGCGTCCAGATGCCTGGGGCTCTCACGAATTCGATGCCACGCGCTTTCCCGATCCCGACGGCTGGATCAAGGCGATCCAAGCGCAGCATGCCCACCTGATGATCTCCGTGTGGGGCAAATTCAACCCAAATACGGAGAATGCGAAGGAGATGGACGCAAAGGGCTATCTCTATCAGCTGAATTTGAAGGAGATCGTCAAGGACTGGATTGGCCAGCCCTACACGTTCTACGACGCCTTCAACCCCGACGCCCGCAAACTCTTCTGGTCGCAGCTCAATTCGCACCTCTTCCAAAAGGGCATTGATGCGTGGTGGATGGATGCCACCGAACCGGACCTGCTGCCATCTCCGCCCACGCTCGAGGGCCAGCAGACCCATATGCAACCCACTTACCTTGGGACCGGATCACGCATGTTGAACGGTTATGCGCTGGAGAACAGCCTGGGTGATTACTCCGGACAGCGCGAAGCCGCCTCCAATCAGCGTGTCTTCATCCTCACGCGCTCCGGCTTTGCCGGCGAACAACGCTGCTCCGCCGTGACGTGGTCGGGAGATACTACATCCACGTGGAGCGCATTGGCCAAGCAGATTCCTGCCGGTCTGGGCGCCAGTATCTCCGGCCTGCCCTACTGGATCATGGACGCATGAGGCTATACCGTGCGGCTCAAGTAATCCCATGAACCCATGACCGCGGCCGAGGAATAGGGTGGCGGGAACTGAATGCCCGCTGATTGGAGCTGTCCAACTTCACACCGATCCTGCGCGTGCACGCCGAACTGCGGGCGCGCGGGATGTGGACATAGCCCTCCGATCCCATCAAGCTCTGCATTTACGCGGGAAGCGACGGCCAATTCACGCTGTATGAAGATGAGGGCACAACCTTAGCCTGTAAAAAGGGCGCCATTTCGCAGATTCCCCTCCGCTGGGACAACAAGACAAACACGCTCACCATCGGTAAACGAACGGGCTCTTGCGGCGGCATGTTAGTTCAGCGCACCTTTCATGCCGTTCTGGTTTCAAAGGCGCGTCCAGTGGCTTTTTCGCTCACGCCCACTCCGTTCAAGAGCGTGCAATACGCTGGAGCCAAAGTTCGACTGAAGTTACAATAACCCGCTCTTGTGCCGGAGTTCCTCGACGCGGCCAAGATACGGAGGGAGAGCATGAAGCAATTCCAAGTGCCGGCTCTTCTATGCCGGACTAAGCCTTCGAAACATCCTCCAACGTGCGCAATCAGATTCTGAAATCAGGACTTCTGTCGTTGCGAGCCAAAAATGGCACGTTTAAACAGGCCAATCGATTTCTCGATTCGCTCCAGCGGAATCGTCAGTGAGAGGCGAATATAACCGGAACGTCCAAAGCCCGTGCCGGGGACGGCGAGCACGCCTTCAACCGCGAGCATTTTGGTGAACGCAACGTCGTCGGGAATGGGAGTCTTGAGGAAGATGTAAAAAGCGCCTTCTGGCGGCCGCACCTCGTATCCGATGGCCGCGAGCGCTTCGCAGAGCACATTGCGTTTGTGTTCGTACGGCGAAGGATCGATCGCCTCGTCGAGCGACTCCAGCATGACCCACTGCCAGATGGCGGGCGCGTTGATGAATCCCAAAATGCGATTGCTGAAGGCGCAGGCACGACGCAGATTTTCCGCATCCGCCAGTTGTGGCGAGAGCGCCAGATAACCAATGCGCTCGCCCGGCAACCCAAGCGACTTCGACCAGGAGTTACAGATCGCCGTGCTGGCAATCAACGACGCTACTTCGGGCTGCCGCTTCCCGTCATAGACGTACGACTTATAAGGCTCATCGCTGATGACAGTAATCGGCTGGCCGGAGCGCGCCAGAACCTGTTGCAAATCGCGCAGGACACTCTCAGGGTAGACGCGGCCAGTGGGGTTATTGGGAGTGTTGAGGATGATAGCTCGCGTTCGCGGTGTGATCGCCGCGGCGATGCGGTCCACGTTGGGCAGAAAGGACTCCTCGGTCTCTACAGGAACCATGGACCCGCCGTGGTTCGCGATATAAAACTGGTACTCGGAAAAGCACGGCATCAGAACGATCACTTCGTCGCCGGGATCGAGGATCGACTTGAGGATCACATTGCATGCGCCCGCGGAGCCGACGGTCATGAAGATGTCCTCGGCGGTGAAGGCAAGGCCGGTCTCTCCCTGGAGCTTTTTGGCCACGGCTTCGCGGACTTGCGTGTAGCCCGGATTCGGCATATAGCCATGCGAGCCGGGACGGCTGCTCGTCGCAATGCGCCGTAGTGCGTCCAGCACCGCGAACGGCGGTTCCACATCTGGATTGCCGAGCGAGAAATCGAAGACCGCATCGGCTCCGCGCTCGCGTTTGAGCCGGACGCCCTCTTCGAACATGCGTCGAATCCAGGAGGAGTTTTCGAGTTGGCGGGTGATGGTTTTTGAAACGGGCATGTTATGGGCCTACTGCTTTTTCAGAAGCTGATCGCCGGCCAGCACGTTGATGTCAGCCGCCTGCAAACGCGCAATCGCCGCATCCGGATCGTTGAAGCGAAAGATCAGGATCGCCTGGTCTCCGCGAGGATAGGGGAAGGCATACATGTACTCGATATTGATGCCGCTTCCGTCGAGCGCGCCGAGCACGTCGGCCATTCCACCAGGACAATCAGGCACTTCGACCGCGAGAACCTCGGTCGCTTTGGCCACATATCCATAGGCTTCGAGAATTCCGGCTGCCTTCTTCCAATCAGACACGATCATTCGCACAATACCGTATTGCTCGGTATCCGCCAGATACAAGGCGCGAATGTCTATGCCTTCGTTTGCCAGCAGGCGCGCGGGGGCGGCGGTGTGTCCCGGCTTGTTTTCAACGAAGAGCGATAACTGTTGAATCTTCATGCTGTCCGCCTGTCGATGACGCGTTTTGCTTTGCCTTCGCTTCGCTGGATGGAGTAGGCCTCGACCAGCGCAACCTTGATCCGGATGCCGAGCACGTGATCGAGCGCTGACTGGATTCTGCCTTGCAGTCCCTGCAACGCGCCGATCTTATCGTTGAACATCTGTGGAGTTACCTCGACCTGCACTTCCATCTGATCAAGGCCTTGCGTGCGGGTGAGAATGATCTGGTAATGCGGCAGAGTGCCCTCGATCGCGAGCAGCGCCGACTCCACTTGCGATGGGAAGACATTGACGCCACGAATAATCAACATATCGTCGCTGCGGCGGCCAATGCGGGCAATGCGCCTGATCGTACGCCCGCATTCGCAGACGCCCGGCAGGATCATCGTGATGTCGCGCGTGCGATAGCGGATCATGGGCATGGCCTGCTTGCTCAGCGTGGTCAGGACCAGTTCGCCTTCGGTCCCGTCGGGCAACGGCTCGCCTGTCTCGGGATCGATGATCTCGGGATAGAAGTGATCTTCAAAGATATGCAAGCCCTGATGCTGTCGGCATTCGCAGCCAACACCCGGTCCGATAATCTCAGTAAGTCCGTAGATATCGAATGCCTCGATACGGCTCGCACTTTCAATATGCCTGCGCATGGAGTCCGTCCACGGCTCGGCGCCGAAGATACCAGCCCGGAGCGGAAGTTCCCTCAAATCCACGCCGAGGTCGGCAGCACGGTCGATCAGGTGCAGAAAGTAAGTGGGCGTACAGCACATCGCAGTCACGCCAAAATCTTTCATCAGCATGATCTGCCGGTCTGCGTTGCCGCCTGATGCCGGGATGACCGTCGCGCCCAGAGCTTCAGCGCCATAGTGTGCGCCGAGGCCGCCGGTGAAGAGGCCGTAACCATAAGCGATCTGAATGATGTCTCCGCGATGCAGCCCGCAGCCTGCCAGACACCGAACCAAGACCGAAGTCCACACATCGATGTCTTCTTTTGTGTAGGCAACGACGATGGGCTTTCCCGTAGTCCCGCTGGAGGCGTGAAGACGGACAACGTCCTTCATGGAACTGGCAAAAAGACCCGTCGGGTAAGTATCGCGCAGGTCGTTCTTGACAGTGAACGGCAGCTTAGCGATATCTTCGAGCGAGCGGATATCCACAGGCTCGAGCCCGCGTGCCTTCAGACGTGACTGAAAGAGCTTGACCTGCTGCCAGGCTCGTGTCACCACGGCTTGGAGCCGTTTCAATTGCAGTTCGCGAAGCTCGGAAACCGGCGTGTAATCCGGCACGCTCGCGGGATGACAGTCGGTTACTGTGGTTTCCAAAGTTGAATTCATCCTTCTCGCTCCGTGACTGGCTCCTTGGCCCGCCCAATTGAAAACGACAAGAGATTCGCGTCATGCAATTTCTCTGGCAGGTTGCGTTTGAGAGCGGCGGTCCATGCCTCGACAGAGAATGGCAAATGGCAGCTCAACACGCCGAGCAGCGCCACGTTGATGCTTTTCTTGTTGCTCAGAGCAGCTTGGTCGATCTGCGAAGGGTCAATGAGCGTGCCGCCCTGGCGAAGCGCTGCCGCGTTGACCGGAACCTGATCCTCTGCGATGACGACCAGAAAATCCGCCTCGCCCTCGGGCACCATGGGGCTGAAGACGTACTCGCCAAAACGCACATCGCTCGATACGGAGCCACCACGCTGGCTCATCCCGTGCAGCTCGCTCTTCTTCACGTCGAGTCCAGAATTGAAGGCGACATCGGCGAGAATATCGGAGGCCTTGAGAACACCCTGGCCGCCCAGTCCTGCGATCACCACGTTAGTCGGTCGGCTGCTCATTGCACCTCTCATACTCGCGGATCGAGCGGGTTGCCAGCAGGCAGTCGCGGCGGGCGATCACAACGGAAAGTTCTTGTTTATCCAGACAGGATTGAATCAGTTCTTGAAACTTGTCAAGATTTTGTGTGGGATCGATCACGTGCACATTACGCACGCCCAGCGCGCGCGCCAGATCTTCGAAGACGACCTTGCCAGTCTTTGCATGAGCCAGCGTGCGCCCGGTCCCAGGATGCTCCTGCATGCCCGTCATGGCTGTCGTTCCGTTGTCGAGGATCAGCAGCACATGGCCTGAGGCCGGCGGGTTGTAGACCATCTCGACCAGTCCGGTGATGCCGCTGTGCACAAAGGTGCTGTCACCGATGACGCTGACCACGCGCTTCGCATCCTCGGGCGGCAGCACATGACGGAAGCCGAGGCCGACGCCGATGGCCGCACCCATGCATACCAGGGTATCCATCGCCTCGAAGGGCGGCAAGACTCCCAGCGAATAGCAGCCGATATCGCCCGCGACAATGCAGTTCAGATCTCTGAGCACCGTGTAGACGCTGCGATGCGGACAACCGGGACATAAGGCCGGCGGCCTGCCGGGAACTGGCTTGGCCTCCGGCGACAAATCGCCATCCAGAATGCGACGGACCCGTTTGCTGTTCAGTTCACCGAACCGGAATATCTCTTGCTTGCCCTCTACTGCGATGCCCGCAGTACGCGCGGCTTCCACGAGATAAGGATCTCCCTCTTCAATCACCACGCAGCGTTCAACACTCGCGGCAAAGGCGCGCATCCGCTCGATTGGCAGCGGGTAGGTCACGCCCAACTTCAGAACGCTTGCTTTTGGCGCGGCTTCGCGAACATGCTGAAATGAAATGCCCGAGGTGATGATGCCGAGCTGTTTTGAGCCGGCGACGAGCTGATTCGGCCCTTCCGCGTCATTCCATGCGGCAATCTCTGCGAGCGTATTGCGCAGCTTGCGATGGGCCGGCTTGGCGTAGGCGGGAATCCTCACCCGCGACGGGTAATCGTGCTCGAAGTGCGCGGGATTCGGAGCCGGAATCGCAATAGTTCCGCGCCGGACGATGGTCTTGGAGTGGCAGACGCGCGTGGTCATGCGCAGCAGAACGGGCACTTGCCAGCGTTCCGAAATTTCAATCGCACGGAGCGTGAACTCGTATGCCTCCTGCGAGTCCGAGGGCTCGATCATGGGCACGCCGGCGGCTAGCGCGTAACGGCGATTGTCCTGCTCGTTCTGACTGGAAGCCATCCCAGGATCATCGGCCGAAACAACAATCAAAGCGCCGTCCAGGCGGGTATACGCCACGGTAAACAAGGGATCGGCGGCGACGTTCAGCCCGACATGCTTCATGGTGACTAAGGCGCGCGCCCCGGCAAAAGCGACGCCAATGCCAACCTCAAGCGCCACTTTTTCGTTGGGCGACCATTGGGCTCTTCCCCCCAGAATTTCGAAGGTTTCCAGGATCTCCGTCGAGGGAGTACCGGGATAGCCTGTGCCAAGTGCAACTCCCGCATCCAAGGCGGCCAAGGCGACTGCCTCGTCCCCACTCAGGAGCGCCGGCGCATGATGTTGCTGAAGAGATTCCAAGATGAATCCTGTGGCTTTTGAGTCTTATGCCTAGTTTACACGATTGCGGATTTTCCTCGCGCGAAACCTTCATTTGTCCCAGGACCGAGTTTGGAATCGTCCGATCACCCGCTTTGCCTCATCCCATCTCCACTTCCACGTGGTTCTCTGCCAGCAGATCCACAACTGGAATGAAGTTCCCTTCCAGCAGCTTTCCATTGAGAACTAGCTTCTTCACGCCCTTTTGCACGCTGGCCGGATTCTTCACTTCTATATTCAACTTCCTTTCGCGGAAGATGCGAGTCACTTTGAACCCTTTCCACGCCGAAGGAATGCAGGGATCGATTCTCAAACCGCCATATTCCGGCTGAACTCCGAGGATGTATTGGGTGGCTGCGAAGAACGACCACGCCGCGGAGCCGCTGAGCCAGGGAACGCGCGAGGCACCGAATCGCGGACTGTATTTGCTATGAGTGAATTGGCAGTAGACGTACGGCTCAATCTGTCTAACCTCGGCGCGCGTGTTGTAGGCGGCCGGCAGATAGGCCCGGAAATACTCGTAGGCCAGATCGCCATGGCCAAGCAGCGTCTCGGCAATCACCGCCCAACCCTGGGTGTGGGTGAAGATTGCGCCATTCTCCTTCAATCCCGCATTGAACAGTGCGGCCCGCATCACGTGAAAGTCCGTCTCGACATAGGGCGGGTCGCAGATCATCAGGCCGAACTCGGTCCCCAACTGCTCGCCCGCTGACTGCATCGTCCGCGCGGCGCGCCCAGGATTTGCATGTCCACTGATCAACGCCCAGGATTGCGAATTGAGAAAGATCTTGCCCTCGGCGCTCTCCTTTGAGCCGAACTTGAAGCCGTCGGCGCGATACGCGCGTAAGTACCATTCTCCGTCCCAGGTATTCTGCTCCAGGCGTCTATCTAACTTCGCTAACTCTTCCTTTGCCCAACTTTCTTCTTCTTGAGCAACCATGATCCGGCAAACTTCCAGATAGACCTTCAGTGCGTAGCGCAACTGAAACGCCACGAAGGTCGATTCGCCCTTTTGCCCAAGGCGAATGCAATCGTTCCAGTCAGCGGAGAGGCCGCAGGGCAGGCCATGCGCTCCCGAGCGCTCCACGTTGAACTGAATCGCGCGCTTCATGTGAGCGAGAACCGTGTCGTCGCCTTTGTCGGCATATGGCAATGCCTTGTTATAGAAAGATAAGTCACCGGTCTCTTTCACATAAGCCGGAATCGCATTGAATAGCCACAGGCAATCGTCAGAGCGATATTCCTCTTCCCTGGGAGCCTCTTCTTGCCCTGGGTGATGATCGAATTGCCGCACTACAGGCATAGCTCCGCCGGTTGAAACCTGTCCGGTGATCATCAACTCCAACCGTTGACCGGCCTCTTCGGGTATCGTGTGCATGACGCCTAACATGTCCTGGACCGTGTCCCGGAACCCCAATCCGTCGCGTTCACCCGCGTAAATCAAGCTCGCCGCGCGCGACCAGGCATACGTCATCAGGCAATTAAAAGGGCCCCACATGTTCAGCGTGCTGTTCAACTCGGTGTCGGGCGTCTCGACGGTAAGCCCGCCGATGCGCCCATGCCAATAGCTCTTGAGCTTGGCAAGTTCTTCGCGGACCTTCTCCGTACCGGTGAATTCGGCCACTGCCTCCTTCCCTTCCTCGCGAGCCCGGCCAATACCCATCAGGACCAGAAACTCCTTCGTCTCTCCCGGCGCCAAGCTGATCCTGACCTGCAATGTTCCGCAGGCGTTGTCGCCCACCGCCAGCGAGTTCGTGCATCTTCCCTGCTCGACAACTTGAGGGTTGCCATAGCCGCGATAAGTGCCAATGAACGCCGTGCGATCGGTGTCATAGCCGACGATCTCGGCGCCCACCAATGCCTGGAAGGTATGACGGCCTTGATCCGCCTCAGCGAAGTTATCCGGCATCAGCGGAATATTGACGTTGGTCCCGTGATCGATGATGTGATCCTCGACCACCATCTTGACGGTGTGCTGCGTGTATTGCAGATTGATCAGATCGTTCCAAGCGTCCCAGTTCCCCGCATACTCCACATAGGTGAAAGCGCTTAACTCGCGCGGCTTTGCGCCCAAGTTGGTGAGCTTTACATGCCAGCACTCGAAGTTCTTTCCCAGCGGCACAAAGTAAGTGGTTTCGGATTCGATGCCGTCATACTCCGATGTAATGACGGTATAAGCGCTGCCATGGCGGCATATTGACTTGTACTTATCGAGCGGCTTGCCGACCGGCTGCCAAGAGGCGGACCAGTAGTCCTTGCTGTCGTGATCGTGCAAATAGATATAACGTCCCGGCTGATCCATGGGGACGGCATTGAAGCGCAGCCGCATGAAACGCCCCATGGCTGCTGATTTGTAAAAGCTATATCCACCAGCATTATTGGTAATAATAGCGCCATATTCCGTCGAGCCTAGATAGTTACTCCATGATTTGGGAGTATCGGGACGAGTGATCACGTACTCTTTGTTTGCGTCGTCAAAATGGCCGAATTGCATGAGGTTGTTTTCTCCTGTTGCCGGGAAAGTACTTTTACTGGGGCTAATTAGGTTGAGGAAAATGGCCTATTTTCAGGAACAAATCCAGAGGGACATCCCTCAGGGGCTAAAGCCCGGGTCAATATTGGATCGTTGCGCACGACTGAAGTCGTGCCCTGTTACAAAACATTGACAGAATTAAAGAAGCCTCTGCTCAATATCCAAAATTGCGGCATCCAAGCCAAGATGAGCCGAGCCGTCACCTGCCTGCCTTACCTGTAACTCGCCCTGCATTTTCTTCATTCTGGCTTCGTTGAGCGGGTAGAAGATCATGCCCAGGCCAGTGAGCAAGAATCCGGCGGCGGGAATGACGGAAAACAGCAGCAGGATGCCATGCAGCGCGTGCGGTGTCTGCGCCACGCTGGCCTGGTAGCCGAAACTGGCGAGCAGCCAGACAGCCATCGGCCCGCCGATAGCCCAGCCAAGCTTGTTGGACATGCCCGCAGCAGAGAAGATGAGACCAGTGGCGCGTCGCCCGGTGCGCCACTCAGAATAATCGGCAGAGTCTGCGAACATCGCCCACAGCACCGGCGAAGTCGGTCCGGTGACGGCGCTATAGAGCACCTGAAAGACGAACATCAGTACAATTTGCTCCGGCCCTACCCAGTAAGAAACAACAAGGAAGACAGAACCCAGCACGGCGAGGCCGATGTAGGTAGCTTTCCTGCCGGCAAACTTGGTGACGTGCTGAATGGCGATCGATCCCAGTAGAGAGAGGAGTGTGCCGGCGACCATAAAGGCGACGGACAGTTTTACGTTACCTACATAGTACTGAAAGTAATAGAGGATGGCGCCGCTGCGGATAGCCACCGAGCAGACCGTCAGCGTTCCGGTAAAGAAGAGGATCAGCCACGGCACATTGGTTGCCAGGTCGGAAAGATCTCGGCCAAGAGTTGTATTCTGCGGGGCTGGCTGTATGCGTTCTTTGGTCAGCGCGAAGGTAAGGAGGAAGAGCGAGGTCGCCGCGATGGCGTAGAGGCCCATCGTCAGTTGATAGCCATGGGCCTCGGCCACGGCCAGCACCACTCCGCTCATCCCCTGCCTGACCCGCCCGAAGTAATCCACCATATAGAGCGTCGAGAATTGAACTACCAGGCCCGCACCGAAGGCAAAAGCAAAGCGGTAGGATGAGGCGCTGGTGCGCTCCTGCGAATCGGGCGAGATGACGCCCATCAACGCCGAGTAGGGAATATTGATCGCCGAGTAGACCATCATCATCAGGCAAAGCGTGATGTAAGCGTAGATCAGCTTGCCATTGGGACTGAAGCCGGGGGTGGTGAAGGTCAGCGTGCTGATGATGCCAAAAGGGATGGCGAACCAAAGCAGGTAAGGACGAAATTTGCCCCAGCGCGTCCTTGTCCTGTCGCCCATCACGCCCATGAACAAATCGAAACCCATGTCGAAGAAGCGTGTGAGGAGAAGCAGAATAGCGAGTTTCTTCAGCAACCTGTCTTCCAGCGCGGCATCGGGAGTGTAAAAGAAGACGTCCGTATAAAACTTGCTCTGGAAGTAAATGAAGGTCATCCAAAACAGATTGGAGGCCGCATCGCCGAAGGCATAACCTGTCTTTTCGGCAAACGTCAGTTTCTGAGTCTTCGCTTCCATGAATCACGTCCCTTTTGTTCAGCGGCCTTCTTAAACATCCGCAAACTACGACGGCTCAGAACCTGCGCTGTTGTCGAATGCGTTCCATGATGCCGGTACGGCAGCCGTACTCTCGCCGGCTTCGCCCAACTTGTGAGAATTGCGCGAAGTAACTCTCGTTCAACTGCTTAGTTTATCTTCTCCCTTGGGGACGATGGCGGACCGATTCTTCTCGACTCCTGTTCCCTTAGAACTTGTAGACCACGCCGAACTCGGCTCGCGCATTCCGTCGCAGGTGCGGCGAGCATCCTGAGGTCGCCGAGCACGCATTGTCGGACCCAGCGGGAAGCACGGGCGCAAAAAACGACGAGGCGATATCGTCGCCCGAGAGGCGCAGTGCAAAGCGCGGATTCAGTTCGTAATCCAGGCCGCCACCGGCTCCGCCGGCAAACGAGAGCTTCGGAATGGCAGTCCAGCCGGCGGTACTAATCCCGGTGTGTTCCCCGCCTAGCAGCACGCGTGCAAAGCCGTCAACGCGTTCGAATAGCTTGGCGCGAAAGACCGGGCCAAGCAAGACCATATCCACCGTAGGGTTGCCGGGGTTGGCGCGGTCGTAGGTGTAGGCGTAATAGCCGCCGTCGGCGGTCAGGCCGAAGTACTTGCCCCAATTGCGTGTCAGGGAGAGATTCACACCCTGCAAGCCGTTCTCTGACTGGTTCACCTGGTTGAGGCTGGTGTAGCCGTAGCCGGCGAAGGCCTCCCACTTATAGGAAGGTCCACTCTTCTCGGGTTTGGCGGGACGATCCGGGGCAATCTGGCTTGTGGCCGCCAGGGGAATGAACGTAGCCGAAACCACGGCCAAAAATGCAAGCAAGAACTTCCTCTTCAATTTGGGACTCTCCTCAACGCCGTGCTGTGTCTAGAGCGAAACCACGATAACCATGCTCCCAAATGCTTTGTGCAGGTTGCTGAATTCTTGAAGAAATCAGCACTTTAGAGCAATGGCCTGTTGTACACCAACCGTGGTTTCGCTGATTTCTGCCTCTCGGGGGCCTCAGCCCTTCGAACGGGTGTCGTAACCTCGATCGGCTGCCTTCTGAGCAAAACCTGGGAGCCTGTAGCCCGATTCGCACCAGACAAGGTCGCCGCTCCCTGTTGGTCGCGTCGACTTGAGTGTACTGGTTCCGGGATACGTCTTCCCAGGTTTTGCTTTAGACGATCCTCATCTAGACTATCCTTTCCGGCCCTGTTCGATGAAGTCCCGGCCGTCTCCTATTGTCGATTTCCTGTTAACGGCTTTGGACTGGAACACTTTCTGGAAGGCGCATCAGCTTCCCCGTACTCTCCGTCACCGTGACACCGACGCCCTTTGGAAGATATCGCTCGATCACCTCTGGCCTCCCCCACTCCAACTGCCAGCCGTCCTCGATGGCAACCACTGTGTACTCTCCCTGGGCCACGTCACTCAGAGAAAAACTGCCGTCCGAGTCCGACTGGTCGCGGCGAAACCGGTCGCCATTCGCCGCCGGAATCCGGGGAACCAGTACAACCATCACTCCGGCCAGCCCCTTGCCGTCCTTCCGCGCAAAGCCCTCAATCCGGGAATCATTGGTGTCGACTGTGACCGCCAGTTTCAGGCTGTGGTCCCCCACCGTTATACGGTTCCCTGCTTGCTTTTGTCCGCCAGATGCAATTGAGGAGACGGGCAGCCCCTTCTCTTCGCCCAACACCCACAACTCCCACAAGCCCGGCGGAACCGCATCAAACTCCCGTCCGTCGCCGTCGGCGGAGGCCTCGATAGGTGGTCTCGGATGGGCGTGGTCGGCCCACGCAAGAATCAATCTCACTTTGCCTGCCGGTTCTTTTCCCGCGAGTGTGCGAAGTTTCACCTCGATGTTTGCTCCAGGCGTGCCGGCTGCCGGTGAAAGCTGCTGGTTGCCAGTGGCGTTCAAGTCGGTGATTCGTGGCGGATCACCTTGCTGCAATTCGTAGTGGCCGGGCGCGACACCGATGAACTCAGCCATTCCATCCTCCGTCGACTCAGGTGTGTCAAGGTCCTCAATCGGAAGCCTCGCACCAAAGATCGACTGATGCAGGGTTGAGCTAAGCGCTGGGTCGTCACCGTTATCAGGCACGGGAACAAACAGATGCAAGGCCGGAACAGCGTGCAGGGAGATGGCGATCTTCTCACGGCTGCCCGCGGCCAGGACAATGGGCGTAGCCGCGGCCTCGTCGGTCACTCCGTCATAGAAAGTGACCGGGTAGGCCACGTCGAGGACGGGATTCACTGCCTTGCCGCCCGGCATGGCCGCGGCGTGCGTCGCAAACCAGGGCTTTGCCGTCACCGCTACTAGAACCTCGCCGGGCATCAAGTTGTAGTTCTCAACTCTGCCCGTATCGTCGGTTTTGTATTGCCCGCTTTTCTGGATTCGTTCTCCGATACCGAAGTTATGCAATCGCCGGAAGACCAGCACATCGGCTCCCTCGATCGGATCGCCCCCATCGTCGGTGACCTCGACGTCGATTGAAGCGGCTGGGTTGAGGCGGAAGACAATGTCTTCCGTATCCTGGCCTTCGCCGGTCACAATGGCGCTGCTGAATGCCTCGTGCTCGTCATAGAATGCCGTAATGTAGCCCCGCTTCGAGACAGTGAGACTGTACTTGCCTGCCGCTATTCCTTCGAGAGAAAAGCGCCCGCCGGCATCCGAGGCCAACGAAGCGATTGTTCGGCGATTATCAACGGAAAGGACAGCCACTGTGGCCCTTGGGACCGGCTCTCCGGAGACCGAGTTCACCACCGTTCCAGCAATTCGGTATTGTTTTGCGGTCGCAGGCTCGTCACCGGCCGATGCAGCGGAGCCCGGCGGCGGTGCAGTTTGCAGCGGTGCAGCCTGTCCCCCTGCGGCCATCGCCAAAGCCAGACAGAAGAAGCCGCAAGCGCCTCTCATTGCAGTGTGAGTCAGCATCAACGGGGCACCTCCAGCAGGAGGCTGCCCGCCTCACCCGGCGCGAGCGTTACACCCTGGCCCGCAACAGAAAGTTGGGCCATCGCAGCGGGATTTCTGTATTCCAGCTCCATTGGAGTGGTGAAGGTGTACACGTGGTAGTTGCCTGGCGTAAGCTTCGGCACCGTCATGCTGCCGCCAGAGGATGGCCGAAGGGTCAACGGTTCAACGTTTTCGGTGGTGTCGAAATCGGGCACAACATAAACGGTGTAGACCGGCTCGATGCCCGGCACCAAGACCGACGCCGCAGCAGGCAGAATCAGATTCAGCTGCGCACAGTCGTTGCGCACAGCAAGTTCCATGGGCGCTGAAGGACCGGACAAGCTCAACACCAGTGGTTCGCGGCTAAGATTCACCCCGTTGGCGCTGAGAGCTCCCGCGCACAGGCCTTTGCCATAGACTATCGTGTGCACCCAATAGGTGAATAGGGGTACGCGCATCAGTTCAATGTCATCGGGTCCGTCTTTGAGAGCGTTCCATCCATGGTCCGGCTCGACAAGCGCCTCACCTGCATTGCCTAGCCGAACGGCTACAGCGGAACTCATCCCTTCCGGAGGGATAGTTCCAGATTGCGCCATTCCGCTCGTTTGGGCTTTTAGATGGAGCGGATAGCTGCGTGGCGACGAGAGCGGGATTTGAAGATCCCTGACCGCATGGCCCGCGACGGAGAACTGCTTCAGGCCGGCCAAATACGCGGGATGCCGGGCGCCTTGGGCCGACCGCAATTCTCCAGCAGCGGGAGGTGAGCTTTCCGGGAGGCTGACCGCAAACGCATAGTTTCCGTTCGGCAAGACTGCCTGCACGGTATGTGTGATCGGGTCATAGGTCGCCCTGTCGTACAGAAAGTGATTCTCGCTGTCCAAGATCATCAAATCGGGGGATCCTGTCTTCTGCGAGGACACGAGTTCACTTTCTACGGCCTGGATTCCGCCTTTCGTATCCGGAACCGTTGCCGTTACGGTGTAGAAAGGCTCGAGCACCAGATAGATGTTCGCCACGGCCTGCTCCCCGGGCGCCAGCCGAATTCGGCCGGCAGAGGCCAGTTGGCGCGAGTCGGGATAGTAAGTGGCTGGGTAGCCGCTGCGCGGCACGTCGCCGACCCTACCGGCTTCAATCAAGACGGTGGCCGGCACGCTTTCAAGCTGTGAAGCGACGTGAACCGAATAAATGCCGTCCGGCAAGCCCCCGAAGCGGTAGAATCCCTCGGAGTCCGTATGGTACGACCTGATCATCGCCCACTCGGACCGGCCATGTTGCACGACCTGACGCAGCAAGCTGACCCAAAAGTTACCAGCCGGGTCGCCGGTGGACAGTTGCAACTGACCGTGAATCGAGCCGGCAGGTACGAGCGTGAAGTCAAGATCGGGCATCTCCACAGCCACGAAGACGTTGTGCGCCACGTTCTCCGACGGCTTGCCGCTCCTCACACCTATCGCGCCGGGATCATAAAACCCCGGCTTCTGAACCTCGAAGATCTGTGGTCCCAACGGCACGCCGGTGAACTCGAAACGGCCCTCGCCGTCGGTGAGCGTGCCTGCGCTGGCATCGCCTTCGATGCTCACGAGGGCCCGGGGCACTCCCTCCCCGGTGGCAGCGTTGCGCACGACGCCGTGAACGGTTGCCGGCGCGTTTGCCGGGGAATGATCCGTAGTAGCAGGCAGTTGCTCAACCTGAGACTGCGATGGCTCCTCTGCCGGCTCTTGCCCCTGTGCTTGGATCATCGTCCCGGCCAGCAGAAGGACGCCGCATAGAGACCTCATTGCCAGCCAGAGGCTCATCCGACGGGCCTGCCTTCCACCCACGCAGTTATGAATTTGAAAAGGGTCCACGCATCATTGTGACGGTTTCCGGCCGGGAATGGAATCGGAATGGGGAGAAAACCTGGAGAAAAGGCCTTCTCTTAATTCGGAGAGCCGCGCTTATCCAGCGTCCAGAGGCGGCGCTATCGTTTCGTGCCGGAATCGGCGGCACTCGGATCAGGAAGGTTCATCAATTTGTATCCCGCCGGCGGATTGAAGAGCACGGGGTCGGGCTCGGATCGATCGATGTTGCTCAACTCGGTCGTCACCGTTCCCGTACGCGGATCGCTGGTCATCTGACGCACCGTGGTCTTCAACTCCGGCGAGATCCAGGCCTCCGAAATCACTGTGAAGTCGCGGTCGTTGTCGATGCTTCCAGCTGCGACCACCTGCGTGGTACGGGTGCCCGTGACCTCCAGGCCGGCAATAGAGTCCGCCGGCAAAGTCTCCGTGTGGATATTTGCGGCGTCCCGGCTTGCAGCCGGCGAGAGAGCGACCAGCGGAGTCGTAGCGCGCAGAGAACCGGAAAGAGCGCCCGGCGGCGGGGCGGAAGCAAGACTGCCCATCAAGCCATTCAGTTGCAACTCTGGGAGATGAGTGACTGAAGCAAAGTTCGCAGACGGGCTCTCAGAAACCCAGGTGATTGCCGTGCCATCGATTGGGTTCCAGATGGTCGCGATCTGACCTTGCGGCGCGGCGCTGGATTTCGGCTTCGGTGCACTCTCCGCGCGCATTCGTCCCTCACTATCGCGCCAGAGCCGCACCTCGACCGTGCTTTTGATCACCGTGCCGTCGGACAGGGTCTGCTCGCGCACCGTGGTCTGCGTGGCGGAGAACGGCACTCCCTTCACTGACCCCCAGACGGCGGCTCTCGGCATCACCGCGGAGACAACGGCTGCAACTGAGGGGTCCGGAAGATTTGCAATCGAAGCCGGTTCGCTTGCGGCAGCCACCGGAACCCTAGTTGGCGCGGATTGGGCACTTGCGATGGGCGCGATGCAGAGTACAGCGAAAATGATCGATGGGATAGCGCGCATCTACGGCTCCTTAACAGAGAACAGGGCGAGTTTACTCTTCAGTCTGCCCGAGTTCAAAGTTTGCGCCGATCCCGCACTCTGGCGGTCAGGCTCTCGGCCAAAAATGTTCCTCAGAGCAGGCGCGCAACCGCTCGGCTGCGTCCTCGGGGGTGATGTCGCGCTGCGGCATGGCCAGCATCTCAAAGCCCACCATGAACTTGCGCACCGTGGCCGAGCGGAGCAGCGGAGGATAGAAATGAGCGTGGAAGTGAGCCTCGGGATGCGGCTGCTGGTCCGTCGGCGTCTGGTGGAAGCCCATTGTGTAAGGAAAGCTGGTTTCAAAAAGATTGTCGTAGCGGGTGGTCAGCCGCTTGAGCACGTCGGCCAGCCCGTCTCGCTCTTCACCGTTCATCTGCGTCAGTGCGCCCAGGTGGCGGCGGCTGAGCAAAAGCACCTCAAAGGGCCAGACGGCCCAATAGGGGACTAAGGCGGTGAAATGCTCGTTCGCAAAGATCACACGCTCGCCGGAGGTCTCTTCGGCGGCAAGGTAGTCGCAGAGCAGGCAGTGGCCGGTTTGGGCCAGGTATTCGCCTTGCGCCTTGAGCTCGGTGGCCGGCTCGTCGGGAACAAAGCCAGTAGCCCAGATCTGCCCGTGGGGATGCGGGTTGCTGGCGCCCATCATTGCGCCGCGATTCTCGAAGATCTGCACGTGCTCGATCCAGTCCCGGTTGCCGAGTTGCTCATATTCCGCGGTCCAGGCGTCCACCACGCGGCGAATCTCGGGGCGGATCATGCGGGCCAGCGTCAGACTGTGGTCGGGATGGTAGCAGAGCACCTTGCACACTCCGCGGGCGGGCTCCTGCTTGAGCAAGGGCGAGACCGGCTGCTCAGCTTCGGCAGGGGAATCCGGTAGCAGGGCCGCATAATCGTTCTCAAAAGAAAAAACCGCTTCGTAGGCCGGGTTTGAAGCGCCACCCGCCCGCTGGTTGCCAGGGCATAGGTAGCAATGTGGATCGTAGGCTACCGCGGATGGCGCGGGCTTCTGGCTGACTTCACCCTGCCAAGGGCGCTGGGTGCGGTGTGGTGAAACCAGCACCCAGGCCTGCCGCAGCGGGTTCCACCGGCGATGCGGGTACTGGATTTTTCTGTCCATGATTGCTCCGAAATAGGATGTGTCGGTGGTTTGTGACCACTCATCTCTGACAACTAATCGACGATAGTTCTACCATAGACGCTGCAACCGGGCTCAGGCGACAGCGGCCCAATTTCGAGAGAGGTCCAGAATGCTATCGGCCACCGCTATCGTCAACTTGCAGGATCAAGGAACCCGTGCCGGTCACCGGACAGCGGCAGAGACTCCAGACACAGAAGAGCCCGGCTCGGAGTGGCTCGCCCTGGTAAGCCGACAGCATCGCGCCAACTTCGAACTCTGGCATGTCGAGGACGAGGCTCGCGCTCCCGGCGCATCCGATGCAGAGTTGGCCGGGGTGAAGCGGCGGGTTGACCGAACCAACCAGCGCCGCAACGATCTGGCCGAAGAGTTGGACCGCGCCCTGATCGCCTGGCTGGAGCCCATGGACCTGCCCAACCCGACAGCGGCTTTGCACTCTGAATCGCCGGGCCTGATGATCGACCGGCTCTCGATCCTGTCGCTGAAGATCTATCACACCCGCGAAGAGGCCGAGCGGGTAAACGCACCAGCCGGCCACGCCCAGCGGAACCTGGACCGGCTTGCCATCATCGAGGAGCAGCGCGCCGACCTGGCCTCTTGCCTGGACGCCTTGTGGGACGAAACCCTGGCCGGGACGAGGCGCTTCAAGCTCTATCGGCAGTTGAAGATGTACAACGATCCGTCTCTAAATCCGGCCATTTATCGTACCTCTCAACCCGCCGAATCATCCGGTGGATGACGCCCGCCCGGAGGCCTGTCTTGACGAGAGCAGGGGTTGTGCGTATAAAAGGGGCCTGAGCAACTCAATCTTCAGGTCCGTGTTTTACGCCGGCGGCGATCCGGCTTAACCGGCTCTGAAGGTGTGCGAACTCCTGGCAAACTCATGATGCAAGAGGCCCGATCCGTGGCGTACGACCGAAAAAAGGAAGCTATACCGTCAAGCAAACCCGTCGGCCACTCCGCCACAGGCGTGGGACAGGCCTTCCAGCACTACCAGGCCGCCGTGCAACTGCTGCAGCAAGGCAAGTACGACAAAGCACTCGCTGCCTTCGAGAAGCTGCTCCCCGCCGCTCCGCTCGAACTCCGGGAACGCTGCAAGATGTACATCAGCACGTGCCAGCGGCAAATGGACAAGCACAACCTGACATTTCTGACGCCCGAAGAGCACTATGATTACGCAATCTCGCAGTTGAATACGGGCTACTACGAGGAAGCGCGCGAACAGTTCAGCGCCATCCTGGCCGCCTATCCCGAGGCTGACTACGCGCTTTATGGTCTGGCCATCCTGGACGCAATCACCGGGCGCACCCAGGACTGTCTCAAGAGCCTCGCCCAGGCCATCGAGTTGAACCCCAGAAACCGGCTTCAGGCCCGTGCCGACAACGACTTTCAGAGCATGGCGGACGATCCCCGCTTTACCGAGCTTTTATATCCCGAGGTTCCCTAGGCCTCAAGTGACCCTTGCCGACACCCCACCGTCA
>Ga0302270_10001962_pt1 | contig 20348 bp, 14 predicted proteins | sample III_Bog_E2_3_FD_198773 | JGI IMG/M metagenome (GOLD analysis project Ga0302270, IMG submission 198773) | Peat permafrost microbial communities from Stordalen Mire near Abisko, Sweden - III_Bog_E2_3 | ecosystem: Environmental > Terrestrial > Soil > Wetlands > Peat | place: Sweden: Abisko... | reverse complement strand
TTACACCGGCAGAAAGTGGTTTCTACCAGCCCATCGTGTTGGCGCGACGGCCCGCATAGGACAGTCCGGGAGGGCTGCTTTCCGAAAGTTCTTAATCTCTCCCATCCCCGCAAGCTCAACAATCCGCGCCCAGCGTGCGCATGGAATATGCCCCACCGCAGCCATCTTTAGTAGACTCAACGGCAGCATGTTTGTTTTCTTTCGCAATCCACGCCGCAACGCTCATACATCCGGTCTCCTCTTAGTCGCGGCAGCGCTCGCCGGCTCCGCTCCCGCCACTCTCCTCCGGGCGCAGTCCACCCACCTCTGGACCCAGTCGCGCATCGAGGAATTCGAGAAGGGTACGCCCAAAGGTGTCGCCCTCACCAGCGACGGCCATCTGCTGCAAGGTCCCGCGCTCACTGAGGACTTCACCACCCCCTCCACGTTCGTCTGGTCCGTCGCCGTCGACCCGCAAGGCACCGCCTACGTAAGCACAGCCTCACCCGCCTCGGTCATCCGCATCGGCAAAGACGGCAAGCCTTTCACGCTTTTTGAAACAACGGATCTCAGCGCCCAGGTCGTCCGCCTCGGCCCCGATGGCCTGCTCTACGTCGCCACGCTCCCCAGCGGCAAGGTTTACCGTCTCCATCCAGACGCCTCCGCAAAGCAGGACGAAAGCAGCGCAACCCTGCTCTTCGACGCCGCCAGGCTGAACGCCCCAAAATCCTCGGCATCTCCTGAAAAAGCCGCCGCGAAGGACGCCTCCGAAAAATCCGAGACAAAATCGCATTACATCTGGGACATGACCTTCGACGCCAAAGGCCGCCTCTACATCGCCACTGGCGGCCCAGGCGCGGTTTACCGCGTGGTTCTCGCGAAGCCGAATGCCCAGCCCGAAGAATTCTTCCGGTCCGATGAAGAGCATATCCGCACGCTCGCCTGGGACGGCAAGGGCAACCTGATCGCCGGCTCCGACGGCTCCGGCCTCGTTTACCGCATCGGCCCCGATGGCAAAGGCTACGTGCTCTTCCAGTCCCCCCGCCGCGAAATCACCGCCGTCACCGTTGCAGCCAATGGAACCATCTACGCCGCCAGCGTGGGCGACAAGAGCCACAATCCCCTGCCCCCGCTTCCCCTGTCGGGCAACGCCACTATAACCATCACCGTGGTTCAGCCGGGATCTCTGCAGGCCGCCAACAACAGCACGGCGCTGCCCGACGGCACTGAGATTTACGCCCTTACGGAAGGCCAGGCGCCACGCAAGCTCTGGTCCGGCAAAGAAGACATCGTCTACGCGCTCGCCGCCGGCCCTGACGGCCTTCTCGCGCTCACCGGCAACCGAGGCCGCGTCTATCGCATTGCCGATGACGGCAGCTACGCCGACATCGCGCATCTCGACGCCCAGCAGGGCCTCACCCTGGCCGCGCAATCCGGGGACATTCTTATTGGCACCGGCAACACCGGCAAACTCATTCGTCTTGGAACCGCACCAGACCGCGAGGAGGCCCATGAGTACGCAAGCGATGTCCTGGACGCCGGCTCTCTTGCCCATTTCGGCCGCATCGAAGTTGAACCTGGTTCCATGGGCTATCAGCTCTTCACCCGCTCCGGCAATGTGGAGCAGCCGGTCCGCGGCTGGTCTGACTGGCAACCCCTCAATCAGGGCGCAGTCGCTTCGCCCGCCGGCCGCTTTCTGCAATGGAAGGCCGTGCTCACCGCGGACGCAACCCTGGGAAGCATCGGCGTCAATTATCTTCCTGTCAACTCGGTTCCGGTCGTCGATGACCTCATCGTTGTTCCCGGCGCCCGCATCACGCCCCAAACCCAGCCGGTTGGCGTGGCGCCCCCAACCACCATCGCCTTCCCCGCGTCCTCCACTGGCGTAACCGTCACGTACAGCGACGGCGGGTCCGCCAATCCCTTACCCGCCATCAAGGACCGCACCGCCATCTCGGTGCGCTGGGCAGCCCACGACGACGACGGCGACGATCTCACCTACTCGCTCTATCTCCGTGGCGACGGCGAAAAAGTCTGGCGTCTCCTCAAAGACAACATCACCGACAAGGACTACACCTTCGACGCCACCCTCATTCCCGACGGCGGCTACCAGATCAAGGTCGTCGCCTCCGACGCGCCCTCGCACACCCCCGGCGACGCCCTCACCGGTTCCAAAGAGAGCGAGCGTTTCGAAGTCGACACCACCCCGCCCACGGTCACCGGCCTCACCGCGACCCTCGAGCCCACCTGCCCCAAGGGAAAGCCCTGCGGCCCCGCCATTCACGCGCTCTTCGATGCGGAAGACGCCTTCTCCCCCGTCGCCCACGCCGAGTACTCGCTGGACGCGGGCCCCTGGCAATTCGTCAGCCCCGTCGGCGGCCTATCCGACTCCCGCCGCGAGCACTATGATTTTGTGGTTTCCCTCGCTCCCGACGCCAAAGCCGCCGAGCACCTCATCACCGTCCGCGTTTACGACCGGCACGACAATGTCGGCGTCGCCAAAACCGTGGTCCACGCACCGGCAATAACGAAGTAATGTTTCATAAGGGAGCTTTGTGTCGGGGCGCGACTTCACAGCTTGGTGAGAAACCTACTCGGCGTCGCAAGAAGTGTCAGGGCACGACTTCAGTCATGCCGAAACAGGCCGAATGAACAAGAGGTTTTAACCCCTGTGGGATTTGTACGATGCAAGGCAATCAATGCGATTTGAGCTCTTCCTAGCGACGAGATATCTCAAGGCCAAACGCCGCCAGGCCGTGGTCGGCGTGGTCACCGCCATCTCCGTCGCCGGGGTCGCCGCCGGAGTTGCCGCGCTCATCATCGCCCTCGCCATCACCAACGGCATGAAGCGCGACCTGCAGGACCGCCTGCTTGGCAACAGCGCCCACATCCAGCTGATGCGCATCAAGGGCGACGGCATCCGCAACTGGCAGCCAATGATTGAGAAACTGCGCAAAGTCCCGCACGTCACCGCGGCCTCGCCCGGTCTCTATGAGCAGGTGCTCGTCACCCGCGGAGCTCGCGATGGCGGCGCATTGGTCGAAGGCATTCTCCCCGCCGAAGAATCCACCGTGAGCGACATTCTCAGCACGGCAACGCCGGACTCGATCCACGCAATCCAGCCCCGCAGCGGCCCCGTCGTCGCTCGCAATCAGGCGCTGCCTCCCATCATTCTGGGCAACGACCTCGCCGAAACCATCGGCGCATCCGTCGGCGATTCCGTCATGGTCATCAGCCCGCAGGGCGAAATGAGCCCCTTCGGCACCATCCCCAAGTACGTGCGCTTCCGCCTCGCCGGCGTCTTCCACTCCGGCTTCTACCAGTACGACGCGCAAATGGGCTTCCTGCGCCTGGCCGATGCGCAAACCCTCTTCGACGAGCCTGACCTGCTCTCCGTTATCAGCTTCAAAATCGACGACCTCGATCGCGCCCCCGAAGTTGCCCGCGCCCTGGAGCAGGCCGCCGGCCCCGGCTTCATGACCACCAACTGGATGGAACAGAATCGCGAACTCTTCCGCGCCCTCAAAGAGGAGCAGGTCGTCACCTTCATCGTCATCACGCTCATCGTCATCGTGGCTGCGCTCAACATCCTCATCGCTCTCACCATGATGGTGATGGAGAAGACCCGCGACATCGCCGTCATGATGAGCTTCGGCGTCGAGCCCGCGCAAATCCGCCGCATCTTCCTGCTGCAAGGCTTGCTCATCAGCATCATCGGCACGGCCATCGGGCTCGTGCTCGGCTACATCGGCGCATGGGCCGGCGGCCACTATCACTTCATCAAGCTATCCGCCTCGGTTTACTCCATTGACACGCTTCCCTTTGCGCCCCGCCCCATCGACGCCGTCATCGTCTCCGCCGTCTCCATCGGCATCTCTCTGCTGGCCACGCTCTATCCCTCCTCCACCGCCGCCAGAGTCCTCCCAGCCGAAGCCCTCCGCTACGAGTAATCAATCCCGACAAAAGTAAGAAAGTTTGCTTTGTGTCAGGGCACGACTTCAGTCGTGCCGAAAAAGCCGCAAAAAGAAATGTGGGCTTCAGTCCCTGCCAAAGCCCGTCTTAGCGCGTCGAAAGCCTGAGCGAAGCCGAAGGGGACCCGCTTCTTACAACTCCATCGCCCACCGCCCGCACGACAGCGCCAGGGCAGCTCTGCACAAGTGCGGCGCTGCCGGCCTGCGAATTGTGCAGGGGCTAAAGCCCGCTCATTTTGTTGGCCTTATCGGCACGACTGAAGTCGTGCCCTGTTACAGAGCAAGTTGCGCAGAGCTTCCCTAGATCGTTTGTCCCATGCGGGAGAGGCGCGGAACAATCATCAGAGAAATGGCGAATAGAAAGATGGACGCGGCAATGAACTCGAAGTGGCCATGGCGGAGGTCTTCGAAGATCAGCTTGGCAGCGACGAAGGCAAGAGCAGCGTAGGTGATCTGGATGAGTTCGGGGCGGCGCATGCGAACTCCGGCATAGGCCAAAGCAAGAGCCACGGCGCATACGGAGAAGGTGCGGAGGAAGGCCACATGGTGGACACCGGTGACGATGTGGAGAGCAACCAGGGCGAGAATCCCCTGCATGAGCAGGGCTGCCAGAGTGCAGGCGGCAATGGCCGCGGGGATGAGGCGGAGAGATTGGCGGACGCGGGCCTCGCCAGGGACGGCTTTGACGACGGCATAGCAGACGAGGGCACATACGGCGGCGACGCCTGTGGCTGGAGAAAACGTAGCGGGCAGCGTTCCGGCCAGGGAGTGGAAGTCGTAGTCGATGAGACCGGAGGCAATGGCGGCGGTGGTGACCAGCACCAGTCCGTGAACCTGGCCGGTGAGCCGGTTCAGGCGAACGCCGAGGAGCGTGGCGGCGATGGCGGCAAGGGATAGGGTAAGAGCCAGCGGGATTAGAGGCAACGAGAGCAGGCTTCCGCAGATGAGAAAGCCTGTGGCGAAGGCAGCGAATACCTGGGTATTGCGCCCTGCATCCGCTCCGCGCGCGACGGTGAAGACCAGGCCGTAGCACGCGGCGGCGAGGAGCAGGCAGAGAACGCCGAGGAAAAGCTGGCCGAGGACGATGGAGCCGGATTGGGGCGTGAAGCTGAGGACACTGAATGCTACGAGGGCGAAGGAGGTTGCTGATTGAAGAATTTCAAAAACGGAGACCGTAGGTCGCAACAGGACGGTGCGAAAGGCGATGCTGGCGGCGTAGAGAAGGAACAAGAGGCAGGCGGGCGCCAGGAGTGACGCCAAGCTGAGCGTGGGGTAATCGACACGCGCGGAGGGAGGGCCCGAGTAAATGAACAAGTAGCCCCAGATGGCGAGGTCGGCCACCGCGGCTAAGAAATAACGGAGGGCGCGGGCGCGATTGCGGACGGAAGCGACCTCGGCAACGAGAGCCATGAGCAGGAGCAAGGCGAGGAATGGAACGAACTCGCGGGTGGCGATGCTGAGAGCCAGGGCTGCGATGGCTGCAGCCAGATTGGCGATCCAGAAAACGGGGCTGAGATTGCGCAGCCATGCGAGTGCTGTGGCGGAGAGCACGAAGACGCCAAGAATGGCTGCGGCAGCCGATGGGGTCAGGACACCGAAGCTCAACGTGAGTTCCCAGACCATGGGGATGAAGATGAGGGCGGAAGTGCCGGCATAAATCACGCTGGAGAGTCCGGCGGCTTTGACGCGGGCAGCCCAGACCATCCATGCGAGGGCGTAGGCAATGGCGATGGCGGCGACGGCGATGCGAGGGAGCGCGGCAGACTCGGCAACGGCACGGAGGACGTAGGCGCCGGCTATGCCGAGCATGGCCCTGCCGAGGATCGGGAAGAGCCCGGCCGTCTGGACAGTGGATGGAGCGTCGCCGGAAGGATGTGCGGAAGCCACGGCCGGTTTGGTGACGGCAGAAGCGGGGTGCTCCAGATGATCGATCCGCTGCTCAAGAGATTCGAGGCGGGCGGTGAGTTGATCGAGCGTAACGGGAAGATCGTTCATGATTCCACCCGGGAGTTTCATTTCGCAGAAAGCCCGACTGTCGTCGCGGCATTTTTCAACGCAGCATGGAAGCAGGCTTTAGTCGCCGGCTGCGGGGGCGGCGTTCTCCGGCCACGGCGGCAGGAGTTTGACGAGTACCCATAAGAAGAACAGCGGCAACAGCGTGAGAAAGACGGCGACGAACAGGCCTTCCTTGGTGACCAGGGCCATCTTGTAGGTGGTGTAGCCGAGGAAGCTCTTGGAGAACAACTGGCCGCCGATGACCACGTTCCAGCGCATGGCGAAGATGCCAATGAGGGCCAGAGAGCCGGAGACGACGTACATACGCTTGCGGACAATCTCAGGCAGCTTGACGACCTGGGTAATGAACAGGAGAACCAGCGGCGTGAGGGTGCCGATGAAAATCTGAATGACGATGTGCGGGATGTAGAGCTGGGTGTGGACAAGAAAATTGAGGCTGCGGAAGGACTCATCGGCCTCATACACGCGATGGACGAGGTCCAGCATCTCCAGGCTGAAATCGATTATGAAGACGTAGAAGAGATACATGGCAATGGAGTCCACGCAATGCACGTCGATTTGCTGCTTGCGCAGCTTGGTGACCGCCATATAGAGGAGCATGACACCGGAGATGCCGGAGACCATGGCGGAAAAGATAAAGACAATGGGCATGAGCGGCGACGACCACCAGGGGTTGGCCTTGATGGAACCGAAGATGAAGCCGACATAGCCATGAAGTAAAAAGGCGGAGGGAATGCCGATGAGGGTCACAATCCAACCGACTTTGTTGTCGATGGCCAGCGAGCGTGGGCTGATGTTCGAGGAGCCGAGAGTCATGAGGCGATAGATAATGCGCAAAAGGCCCTTGCTGGATTGCGAGAGGAGAACGATTTCGCGGCGGTAGTCGAGCCAGATCTCGAGAACCAGCACGGCCATCAGGTACCAGAGGTAGACGTAGCCGAACATCGCCATGGCCGAGGTGCTGTGGGGGGTGAAGTACATTTCCGGCGAACGCTCGGGGTGGCCGAGATGAAGCTGCAGAGGCAGCGGCGCCACCAGCAGGAATGACAGAGCCGTGAGCAGCGCAAGGCGATATGTGGGCTCAATGGCATGGACACGGAAGATACGCACCAGCGAGGCGAGAATGAATGCGCCCGCGACCAGTCCCGTGATGTACGGATAAAGAACGATCAGCACGCTCCATTGGAGGGTGATCTCGTTGGGATACATGAAACCTTCAACACCATTCATAGAAGCTCACCGTAGATGACAGGTTATAGATGACAGTTACCGTACCGATCCGTCGAGTCCGTTGTAGAAGGCTTTGGCGCCGGTGGCCATTTGCGGCTTCAACACCTGGACGCTGTGGGTCTTCAGGAATTCGTGGATGGGATCCTTGGGATTCTTGAGATCGACCAATTGGCGCGCACCGGTGGGGCAAGCTTCGCAGCAGGCGGTTGTGAGCCCCTTGGTGATGCGGTGATAGCAGAGCGTGCACTTATCCGCGGTTCGCTTTTCCGGATGAATGTAGCGGCAGCCGTAAGGGCAAGCCTGCACGCAATAGGCGCAACCAAGGCAATACTTCGGATCGACGAGCACCACGCCATCCGGGGCCACAAAGGTTGCACCGACAGGGCAGACCTGGGTGCATGGCGAATCGGCGCAATGGTTGCACATTTTGGGGACGAAGAAGTATTTGCCGGAGGTATCGGTAGCAACCGGGAAACCTTCCTTGCCGCCATCCGGCGAGATCACCTGCGGGTCGGTCATGGGATTGGTCATGATGTCCTGCGGGTTCTTCATCTCCCAGTCAGAGACGTGATACCGCTCTACCCAGGTGCGGAAGTAGCCGTCGGGGACATCGTTCTCAGTCTGGCAGGCGCGTACACAGTTGCCGCAGCCGATGCACTTGGGGATGTCAATGAGCATGCCCCACCAGTGATCGGACATTTTGTAGTTGGGCGAGTCTTCCGGAGTGCCGGCCAGAACAGACTTCCAGGCGATCGCGGCAGCGGGCAGGAGGATGAGCATTTGACGCCGGTTGATGTTCATTTCACACCTCCCGCGGGCTTCGCGGGTACATCGGCAGCAGCCGCGTCCATGCCAGGACTGTGGGGCTGGTGGCAGGTGTCGCAGGGCATTCCGTTGGAGTGGTCCGCGGGCACAACCTGCGGGAAGGTCTTGGGCTTGGCGGCGCTGGCCGTGTGGCAGCGCGCGCAGAGCACGGCGACATCGGGCAAAACGGGCTTCACGGTTGAAGGATCGTCGGCCGTAGCGTGTTTGGCTTGCGCGCCGTGGCAGGCTTCGCAATTCACATGCGCATGCTTGCCTTTGTTCTTCTTGTCGGCTACGTCGGAATGGCAGCCTTCGCAGGTGTCATGGCCGGCAAACTTCACCGGGTGAGAAGCGATTTCAGCAATCGCGGCCCCCCGATAGTGACCGTACTGGCCAAAGCTTGGGGGAACAACGAAGTGTCGGACCACCAGGAACACGAGGAATGCGAGAACAAAGAGCCCCGCAAACCGGAACAGATGGCCAGCATCCTTGAACAAACTCATCCAGACTCTCCACATTCATGAGCTGCGGACCCCATCGAAGTGATCTACAACACTCAATTCGGCTATTCCTTGATTGCAAGAGTGACGGTAAGTATGCCGAGTGGGGTCTGTATGTGAGAGGGATCACATATGGAGTGATGGGCCGCTAATTTCTTGGGGAAGATTAGAAATCTGAGTTCGATGCCGAGTCGACTCACCGTCAACCCTGAAGTTCTGAAGGCAGCAGTAAATTGCAGATCTGAAATCCATCAATCACCGCCCAGGCCTGTTTTGACAATGTGACACATTTTGTGACACATTCGACTCATGCCCAGCGTAAATCTCCGCCAACTCCGCGATACCCGTCAATTGCTCACCTGGCTTGAGGCTGGCGAAGTCGTTGAACTCCGCAAGCGCAATCGCGTTGTCGCCCGCATCGTGCCCGAGTCGCCCAGAATCCAGCCCGTTGAGTGGCCGGACTTTGAAGCGCGTGCCCGCGCAATCTTCGGCGACCGCATGATTCCCGCAGTGGAGATGCTGATTGAGGACCGAGAGGATCGGTTTTGAACGTCTACGCCGACTCGAGTTTCTTTGTGTCTGCGTGCGTATTTGATTCGCACACGGCAGAGATTTCCCTTCGCATGGTAATCCATCCCCTCGTCTGGATCACCCCATTGAACCGTGCAGAGGTAGCGAATGCAATCCAGAGATATGCGTTTCGACGAGCCATCACTGTTGCCGCCGCCTTGGCCGTCTGGACTAACTTTGAACAGGACTGCGCCAACGGCATCTGGACTCAAATCGGTTTGCCGGAAAGAACCTGGGAAACCAGTATCGACATTGCTCGAAAGCACGGCCCTACCCTCGGCGTCCGCACCCTCGACTCGCTCCACGTCGCCTGCGCTCTCGAACTGAGAGCGCAGAAATTCTGGACCTTCGACGATCGTCAGGCTCGTCTTGCCGAAGCAGTCGGCCTGGACACCACAGCCTGACCTTCCCGCCGTTCTCTGTCATCTGTAATCTGTAACCTGCCTCTACTGCGGAGTAATAATCCCGCCCAGCGCATGTCTTCGCGGCAGCACAATGCCGCGATGATCCACCTCCGCCGCCACGCCGGCCGGCTCAGCCCCAGGCAGTGGTTCCCGCTCGATCAGCGCCCCACCGCACCCCGGACACCAGTCCGCTGCAATCTCCGGCCCCAGCAACGCGTGGCAATGGCTGCAAACACTCTCCATCCCTCAAGCCTACCCCATCATCCAAGGGCCGGGAAGCGTGCATCCATTCCCTGTTCCACAGCCGTGGTTGCCCCAGGTCCCTCGCAGTTGGGGACCTGGGGCAAAGCAAAAAGCTCCTGCGAGCGACCAGCGAGCGTCTGCCGCACCGCAGGCGCCCTAGGGCACGGTGAACGCGAGCGGACCGAATGTTCTCGAGCGCCCGCCCGAGTCGATCGCGGTCACGGTTACCGAATGCGACCCCGCATCGAGTGCCGCGGCGGAGTAGCTGAGTTCGTATCCGGAGTCGAGGTAAGCGGCGCCCTCGACCGCAGCCACATCCTTACGCGCTATCCCAAGTGTCGGCGTGCCCACTGTGTTTCCGTCGATGTACACCGTCACATTGCTCAAAGGCGCGCCATCCACCACGTCGGCAGCCCATCCCTTCACCACCACTGAATCCGACTGCGCTACCGTGCTGCTTTTGGTCACGCTGTCGAGAGCCGAATCCAGATTTCCGAACGGTGGCGTAGGCGGCGCAGCTCCGGCATCAGTTGCAACAGTGAAGGCGAGCGGGCCGAATGTCGTCGAGCGTCCTCCCGAATCGATGGCGATCACCGTCACGGCATGCGCGCCCAGCGAGAGTGCCGCCGCGGAGTAGCTAAGCTGGAATCCGGAATCCAGGTAAACGGCCCCCTTGGCCGCCGCCACATCCGGACGCGCAATGCCCAGGGTCGGCGTGCCCACCGAGTTCCCATCAATGTACACCGTGACGTTGCTCAATGGCGCGTGATCGACCAGGTCGGCGGCCCATCCGCTAATCACAACCGAATCCGCCTGCCCAACCGTGCTGCTTGCGGTCACGCTGTCCACAGCCGAATCAATATGTCCGACCGGCAGCGCGCCACCGGCTACGGCTGCAACGGTGAAGGTGAGCGGTCCGAATGTGGTCGAGCGGCCGCCCGAGTCGATCGCGATCACCGTCGCGGCGTGGGAACCCAGCGAGAGTGCCGCCGCAGAATATGTCAGTGTGTATCCGGAATCGAGGTAGGCGGCGCCCTTGGCCGCGGCCACATCCGGACGTGCAATGCCAAGGGTCGGCGTGCCGATCAGGTTCCCGTCGATGTACACCTTGACGTTACTCAACGGCGCGCCATCAATCAGGTCCGCAGCCCATCCCCTCAGCACGACCGAATCCGCCTGCCCAATCGGGCTGTTTCCTGTCACGCTGTCGACGGCTGTATCCAGATGCCCGAACGGCGGCGCAATTTCACCCACCGTCTGCTGGATACTGGCGCTGCTCGGTGCGTTGTCAAAGTCCCCTGGAAATGTAACCGTAACCGTATGCACGCCCGCACTCAGCGTCGAGGTCTGGTAGATGGCCATGCCTTCATACCCAACAGTGGCCACGGTGATGCCGTCCACGCTGAACACCACGTTATCTTCCTCCGGCAGGGGAGCAGCCGACCCAATGTTCGCCGTGAAGGTCACGCTCTGCCCGACGGGCGACGGATTATCGTTGGACATGATTGTCGTGGTCGTCGGCAGCGTTACGTTGTAAATTGCATTTGCAACCGCCGACTCCGTATAACCGGGAGCCACCGCAATCGCCGAGATGTTCTCCGGATACGAAACGGTGAGCGGGCCGCCGTACACTGCCGACCCTGTATTCGGCGTGCCTCCATTGGTGGTGTAGTAGATCGTCGCCCCCGGCGTGGTATCGCTGATGGAAACTGACTGCGCCCCAACATACGTCCCCGCGGCCAGTCCGAAGGTTGGCGTGGCGGCCGGCACTTCGCCCGTGCCGCTCAGGTTAATGGTCTGGAGCGCATAGCCGGAAGGCTTGGCATTCAGGTTGCTGTCGTAAATTCCCAGGGAGCCCGTGAAGGCCCCGGACTGTGTGGGCGTAAAGCTGATCTGTATCTCGCACGACGCGGCCGGGGCCAGTGTCGCCCCATATGTCGTGATCGGGCAGGCCGACGCCCCGCTGCTGTCGAGCGCCAATTGCGTGCTGGACAATCCGTAATTGCCAAACACCAGTTGGTAGTTGCCCACATTCTCAACCGTCTGCGTCGCCGGACTGCTCGTCGAGCCCACCGCTGTGCCGGCAAAGCTCAGGCTCGGGGCATCCGCGTAATCCTCTTTCATCACCCAAGGCGCATCGCCTGAGGCAATATACAGGTTCCCGTTTCCATCCACCGCAATCGCGGTCGGATCTACCAAATGGGTTGACTCGCTCGTAACCGCACCCGGGCCCTGAACGTAAACCCCTGCGGTAAGCGTCTCCTTCAGCACCGCCCCCGGAATCCCCAGTTCGGTAATGAAGACATTACCCACGCCATCCACGGCAACCCCATATGGGCTCGTCAAGTTGCTGCCGATCGTGCTCTGCTGGTATCCGCTCGCGGTCAGCGTCTCCAGGTAGACCGTGTTATTCAACTGGTCGGCGATATACACGTTGCCGCTGCCGTCCACGGCCACGCCGGCAGGATGAGCCATGCCGCTGCCCACAACAGTGCTCGCCGAATAGCCGCCCTGAACCGGCGCAAATCGCAAAACCTGGTGATTGTATGTATCGGCCACAAACACGTTGCCCTGGCCGTCCACCGCTACCCCGGTGGGCAGGTTCAGGCCACTGGCTATGGTGCCAATGCCCGCCCCAAGAAACTCCTTATACAGCGCCCCATTCACGCTATCCACAACATATAGATTTCCCGCCCCGTCAATGGCCACCGAAACTGGAGAACTGAACCCGCCGAATGGAACCACGCTCTGGGAGTAGCTGCCACCCGAAGGCGTCTCCAGCAGCACCTGTCCCAGCCCCGCGTCGGCCACATACACATTGCCGCTCGCGTCCACCGCCACTCCCGCCGGATAGGAGAAGCCGCTGCCGATGCTGCTCTGCGTACCAGGGTAGAAGTTCACCTGCGACCCCACTGAATTGGTGCCCTCAATGAAAGCAGTCGCCAGCTCATGGCCTGACGCATCATGCAGCTCGATCGCCCCATAGTGCGTGCCTGGGGTCCTTGCGTCATCGGTCGCCCAAACCACGCACGTGTCCCCGGCGTTGTAGGCTGTCCCCGCGGTGCAAATCGGCCCCGCTCCCCCACCTGAGTATGCAGTGATCTCCGGATAGAGTGCGCCCTGAACCGGCACCTCTGTTGCGCCTTGCGTCAAAGCTTACGTTTCATATTGCACCTCATCCCGCTTGTTCAACGATGAAAACTGGTTGCTTGGCCCCTCTGCCTCCGTGTCCTTTGGTAAGGAGAGTGGCGTCCAGAGGCTCGTATAGGCAGCGCCGGTCATTATCGTAGTTGTATTTCCTCAGGAGGCCTTTCCTTCCCCAAGCATTGATGGTAGTGAACGTCACGTCGAATCGCTCGCTCATCTCTTTCGCTGTGAGCAACCCTTGTGCTCGCAACCGGCCAAAGCGGGACTTTAGATTGAAGGCTTGGCGGATATGAGCAATCTTCTTCAGGTTAAATGCTTCTCCCTGCCAGGTTCGTCGTTCCTGTCGATTCAGCACTTCTGCGACTTCGCGATCACAGTATAGGTCTAGTAACCGGTCGATTTCGGTGACCACTTCCGGCTTCGTCTTTCGGATCTGGGCGATTGGCAAGGGTCTGGCGAGGTTTAGACTTCGAGTGGCGCCACCTCGAAGGCGAACATGGACCTGGATTTCTTCTCCGTTGATCAAGGTTGCATCCTCGATGAGCAGACGCAAAATACGCTTCCGCTCGCGGTGTTCGACACTCGAGTCATTCCAGACATGTTGAAAATCAGCAGCCAAGGATAGGAGTTGATTCCTTGTCTGAGAATCAACCAGCAGGCGCTGTTTCTGTGTCTGCTGCTCGTACTGTTCCTGCGTCTCGGCGAGGGTACGGAGTTTGTTGTTCCATTCCGCTTCGAGACTATCGATGACAAGACGGTTATCAGGGTCGACATTCATGTAGCGACGGCGAGCAAGCTCAGCCTCGTATCGTGCTCGCTCAACGTGCTTTCGCCGTAACGCGTCGGTTTCGGCAATCCGTGCCTCCACTTCCTGCTGAACTGCGAGGGCGACCTGTAGAGTCATCGGCTGCATCAGTTCCAGCAAGAGATTGCTGATTGCCTCGTCGACTACTCTGCCAGGGACGCGTTGGCAGACCTTCTCTGATTTTCGAATGGAGGCTTCCTGGCAGACGTAAGTGGGGGTCACTTGGTGATACGCAATGCTGTAATGAACGCCCATCCGCTCTCCGCAAACGCCGCATATGACGCGACCTTGCAAAAGCGCAGGGCCTTCGCGTGCCGGCCCGGCATTTCGCATTCCTCCGAATCCCATTGCGTTCTCGGCGAGGCGCTTTTGGTTTACCTCAAACTGCTCCCAACTGATGTAGCCTGCATTGATGCCGGGAATTACAAACTGCCAGTCCGACTGAGGAACCTTGGTCGTGCTATGCTTGCCGTCCGGCAAAAGGCGCGTGCGTACGCGACCGTAGACGAATGCTCCGGCATAGCGGGGGTTATGCAACACCTGGATAATTCGAGAGTGTGATACCTGCGCCCAATGCAACTCCCCGTTGCCCAACCCCGCGCGAATGCGGCGTGGAAAGAGGAGACCTTGTTCGCGGAAACTCTTCGTGGTTTGCATCGCTGATCCGGTCTTCTCGAAGGTGTCCAAGACCAGGCGAATTGCGGCTTGCACTTCAGTGTCTGGATCGAGGATCAGAACGCCGTCGTCCCGATAAACCAGCCCGATGGGCGGTCGCATTTCAAGTTCGCCACGTCGAGCCTTGTTGATCACTCCGCCTCTCATTCTCGCCTTGAGGAAATGAAGTTCTGCTTCCGACATGGTCCCTTTCAATCCAAGCAGGAGCCTGTCATTAAAATTTGCAGGATCATAGATCCCATCCTCATCGAGAATGAGTGCTCCAGCCAGCGAACACAACTCAATCAACCGATGCCAGTCAGCAGAGTTCCTGGCCAAGCGCGAAACCTCCAACCCCATCACCAAGCCAGCCTTACCGAGCGCGACTTCACTGACCAGTTTCTGAAACCCATCACGGCCGGCTGATTGCGATCCAGACTTGCCGAGGTCGCAGTCGATTACGTGGACACGCTCGAGCGGCCAGCCCAGCACAACGGCGCGATCACGCAACGCATACTGGCGCTGCGTGCTCTCCGTATTTTCTAGAACCTGACGCGGGGTGGACTGTCGAATGTAGAGATACGCATCGTGTGCAAGATGCTGTTGAGTAACTTTTAGCTCAGGCATGCGAAACCTCCTGTCGAGTGCTGAGAATCAGACCTGCAATTAGTCGAACGAGTTCGACTCCGAACTCATCGAGGACGGGAGCGTCGGCTCCAGAAGAGGAATACGATTTGGGCGCGAGTGCGGGCACGGCCTGGTGTTTGATCTGCGCCCAAGCTGCCAAGCCGGAGCGCATAAAAACGCCACGACCTTGCGCGTGTTCTCCTTGTCCGTTCAGCTGGACTACCTGTCGGCGGAGTCCTTCGTAGGCATCGACGGTCCCTTCCGGAATGGGCGGCCTTACGACGGATTGCGCGGTTTTTTTTTGCTTGTCAGGGCCCGCTCCAGACTGCGGCGGTGAATCGTGATACTGAACTTCTCCTGAACAGCTTGAACACAGGCGGTAGTCGTCAATTTGGGCTCGACTGCTCGCAAAGTCCGCACGTACTCGATGACCTCGGTGGACAGCTTGTGACCTTCTTTGGGTCCGCGGTGCTGGGGAAGCAGGCCGCTCAAGCCGCCTTCCAGGAATGCTGCGTGGGCCTGATACACAGTGGGGCGCGAAACACCAAACTTGGCAGCCACATCGACGATCGAGACCCCCTCCACGTCGTGCCGGCGCAGCATCTCGTAGCGAACCTGAAGGAGATCTTTGGGATCGAAGAATGGATTCTCCTTGAAGAGAGTGTCGGAAACTGAGCCGGGGCGGGTGTTGAGGGTGCCTGCCCGTTTCAACTCGAGCGTTTTCTGATCGGCCTTCCGCTGCTTTTTCATTCGAATCCTCGAAATTCGTGATGTAATATAAATAACGCCGCTTCGAGTCCCAAGTCAAGCAATTACTAGCAACATCGCCTCCGCGTATCTCTTCGGTAAACAGCAAATAATATGAGATCAATCCGCACAACTGCCGAATTTCATCCCCCGGACACCTATTTCTGTGCGGCGTAATTGTTTTGTCAATAGCGGCGATATTTACCTTACACATCCTGTGCTCCCTTGCCAGCCTCTCTGAGCCTGTCGACTAGACGCCGAAGCTCCAAAAGATCGTCCACACGAAACGATGACCGGCCCGCAGAGATGCGATCAAATGCATCAGTCGTGACCACGTCTGTCACGCTGGCAAACAAGGACTTAAGCTTCCCATTTGGGTCGAAATAAAAGACCCGGTCTTCCCCCCAGGTACGCTTTCGCGTCACCAGTTCGTACTCGGTGCCACGTAGCGGATGGAAGGGATGGGTGATGCGGAATCGGCCTACAGTGGATCCCACACAATCTGCATTTGATGGCTTTTGCCAACACCACCGTCGAGGCCAGCGTTCCTCCCGTATCGAAGGTGAAGATTGCACCGGTTATGAATTGGGGAAAACCACTGGTGTCGCTCGCCTGAAATACCCCTCCAACAGGGGACTGCTTCACCACCGGTTGTACATAGTTGCCAATCTTGGCGCCCACATCCACGATATAAAGGTTGCCACTCGCGTCCACTGCAATCCCTGCAGGGCCATACACTCCCGTGTATGCCGCATCGGTGGCAACTCCTCCTGAAACCTCAATCACTTGAGGATATTTCTCGCAACACTGGTAGTAGGAGAAGTAAACGTTGTTACTGCTATCCACGGCGAGACCCGCAAAAGCCTGAGCATGGGAATCAAGGTAAAACGGAGACAGCGTATACCCGCTCGGTCCGGGGGTGAGCATAAACACCCCCATCTCGCCATATCCCCCCAGGTACCCCGATACATAGACATTCCCTGCGGAGTCCACTGCAATCGGACCCTCCGGTTCGCCTCCCGTAATCACGCTGGGGGTATAGACGCCGCCAGAAAGGGTCTCCATCGTCACGTAGCCGGTTGCAGTGTCTGTGAAATAGACATTCCCCAGTCTGTCGACCGCGACACCAGCGGGCGCTCCGCTCGATGGAAGCTGCGCCAGCGTGCTTTGCGTGTACACACCCGCCGCAAGCGTCAGCATGACAACGCGATTATTGCCGGTATCCGCCACGAAAACGTCGCCGTTCAGGTCTACTGCGACCCCAGCGGGCTGATTCAGGCCGGTAAACGGCAAAACCGTCTGCGCATAGCCATTCCCTACAGGCGTATCCATTACCACCTGGTTCAGATAGTCGTCGGTTATGTAGACATTCCCCTGGCCGTCAACGGCCACACCGCTGGCCCAGAAATACACACCTGTGCCGTTGCCCGGACCCACCGGCGTCAGGTACGCGCTGAGATGCGCTGTCTGCGCAGCAGCCTTACCGGACGCCAGTCCGATCACGACCAAAAACGCAGCGAAGATACTCCAGCGGGAAATCCCACCAGGAATCCTTCGGGAAGCCCTCGCCGCGGGAACATGTCTGGCCCTGAAAGATGGGGCACAAGCGCCCAGAAACAACGACAGATTGCGGATCGAGATTTGCATGGACTTGATCTCCGGGAACTACGCGCGCGTTTCGTTGCAAGGGAAAGATTCTGACCTGGTGCGCTGGATGAAGCGACTCTGCCTGCGCGGCTTAGTCCGGGTCTTGAAGAAGTTGTGATTTTTTTATGATTTCGACTGGGGAGCCGGTCCCGGGCAGTGAGCGTCCTTTTTTCTGCAACGCGGCCATCGAAGGCCACGAGAGAATGTTCTGCGTCATTAAAGGGGCGAGGGTCGCCTCAAAAACACCGAGATTGGCGGAGTATGGGATTTGCTGTGCAGAGGTTTGCAGAGTTGTTTCCAGCGCAGGGGAGGGAGATGGTGGAGAAGATTGGGTCAAACTCGTCGGGGTGTCGCATAGTTTCGGACGGGAGTGCATAATACTTCCATCTCCTCAAGTAATGTTTTTTTGAATATGGCCTGATTGTCTGAGGCCACTTTGAACTCGCGGCTGTAATTTTGTCCTTACGGAATTCCTCTGATTTTCTTAAGGCGGAAGAATGAATTTATGACGGAAAATAAGTCCTTTGTATTCCGCTTCGAGGACGTGGAGGTCCGAGAGCGCGAGTTCACTGTCATCAAAGCGGGCGAAGTGTTGCCCGTGGAGCCGAAGATATTTCGCCTGCTTGTCTACCTCCTGCACAACCCGCAAAGACTGACCACAAAAGAAGAGTTGCTGGACGCGGTGTGGGGCGACGCCGCGGTGACGGAGAGTTCGCTGACACGGACCATGGCGCTGCTGCGGCGGTTGCTGGGGGATGAGATCCGGAGTCCGCGCTATATTGAAACCGTCGCTACCGTCGGATACCGATTTTTATGCCAAGTGGAGGTTCTGGAGAGCGGCTTTCAGACTCCAGCGCCGGCCGGCAACGCAGCCACGAATGGACGCGTTGTGGGGGCCACTGCGAATCCCCCGCTTTGTGGCGCCGAGGAGGCCGGCGAGGCTACAAAGACGGGAACACGGAAAGATGCGGCGCGCCGGAAACTCCGGATGAGTCTCGTCCCCGGCGCGGGCCTCTTTCTGCTTGCGCTGGCCGCCCTCTGGTACCTGCACCGCCCGCTGCCGCCGCCGCGTATCACCGAATACACCCGGATCACGCATGACGATCATGAAAAGTACCTGGTAGGAACCGATGGAAGCAGGCTCTACTTCGAGCAGATTTCGCCCCAGTCCGTTGCCCAGGTTTCCGTAGCGGGCGGAGAGAGTGTGCCGATCCCGATTGCGCAGCCGATTGGCGCCTTTTTGGATGATGTTTCGAATGATGGGTCCAGTTTTCTCATTCGATCGGTCGAAAAGGGGAACCCCTCCGCGGTGCTTTGGAATGTTCGCGTGCTGGGAGGTGCGGCTCGCCGCCTGGGCAACTTCGCGGACGCAGCTTTTTCGCCGGATGGGAAAACCATCGCCTACACCACTTTCGAAGGGGACATTTGGCTCATTCAGAGTGATGGGACCGGAGCCCACAAACTGGCCTCGCTGGGAGGCTTGGCCGTATATCCTGCCTGGTCGCCCGACGGGAGGGCTATCCGGTTCACCAGGAGCAATGCTCTCTGGGAGATATCGTCAAACGGATCGAACCTTCACCAGCTGCTCTCGGGCTGGTTTAGTCCGCGCTTGGAATGCTGCGGCAGATGGACCCCGAATGGGGATTTCTTTCTATTTCTGTCTGGAGATACACCCTCCGGGTTAAGCCAGATTTGGGCTCTCGATGAGCGGCGCGGGCCTTTCCGTCCATCTCCTGCGCAGCCGGTGGAGCTGACCACAGGCCCAATTGATTGGGACCGGCCGCTTCCCAGCAATGACGGGAAAAAGATATTCGCGGAGGGCGTGATTCATCGCGGCGAACTTTCCCGGTTTGACACACAGACAAAACAGTTCCAGCCCTTCCTGGGGGGCAAATCCGTCCAGGGTGTCGAATTTTCACCGGACGGTAAGTCCGTGGCCTACGTCACCTTCCCGGAGGGTAATCTTTGGAAGGCCGGCCGGGATGGAGACAGCCCCATCCAGCTGACTTCCACTCCGATTTCCGCTGGCTTGGCCCGTTGGTCCCCTGACGGCAAGCAGCTCGTGTTCACGGACACGAATTCTCCGACGAGGGCAATCTATGTAATCTCTTCCGACGGCGGTAGCCCTCGGAGGCTGCTGCCCGAGGACAAAGGCGCGGAGGGCGATCCAAACTGGTCGTCCGACGGACGCAAAATCGTGTTCGCTTCGGGTCAGCCTGGGGGATGGGATGCGAAAAGCGATCTTCGCATCCTCGACCTCGAAAGCCATAAAGTCAGCACCGTCCCGGAATCGCTCGGCATGTACTCGCCGCGCTGGTCTCCCGACGGCCGATTCATCTATGCAACCCATTTTGACAACAACTCAGGGAAGATTCTCGATGTTGAAACGGGTCGATGGTCGGATCTGCCTCCGATTGTGTCGATGAACTTTCCTGAGTGGTCCAGGGACAGCCAGTTTATTTACTATCTGCATACGGGTGAAGACAGAGGTCTGTTTCGAATCCGCGCCAGGGGCGGGGCGGCCGAGAAGATCGCGGACCTGAAGGATTGGCATCTTGCCGGCTGGTTCAACACCTGGATGGGTCTGGACCCAACAGACTCGCCGCTCCTGCTTCGCGATACCGGCAGCGACGAGATCTATGCACTCACCCTTCAAGAGAAATGAGCATGGCTGGCTGTCAATGTCTCGCCGGCGTGGCCCCGGTCTTCAACAACAATGAGGGTGCCTCCGGTCCCTCGTCCGCCGCGGCGGAGGGACCGGGGATTGCGGCGGCCACGGCCTGCTCGGGAGCCGCTGGACGAACCCATTCCCGAGCGCAATTGCACAGCAAACAAAATCAAAATAAAGCGCACAGTATCAATGGTTTACAGCAATATCCCCTGCAAAATCAGCGCGTTTCCGGAAAAAGCGGCTAATTCTCTGCAACCCAAATGCTCGATTAGTTCAATTCTCAGCAATCAAAACGTCTGAAAAGGTTGCCCCGTAGGTTCATGTCTCGAAGAA
>Ga0302270_10001956_pt1 | contig 20372 bp, 20 predicted proteins | sample III_Bog_E2_3_FD_198773 | JGI IMG/M metagenome (GOLD analysis project Ga0302270, IMG submission 198773) | Peat permafrost microbial communities from Stordalen Mire near Abisko, Sweden - III_Bog_E2_3 | ecosystem: Environmental > Terrestrial > Soil > Wetlands > Peat | place: Sweden: Abisko... | reverse complement strand
ACGTCCCCGCATAAGGCTCAAGCTCCGGAATCGCGGCATCCGGCGTCAGATTCACTTCCGCCTTCCAACCCTTCACCGCGATCTTCCCGTTTTTGGTGTCGATGCCAGCAACCACCTTGTCCGCGCCCACCGCACTCGCCAGCTCTGCTGCAAATGCCGTGTCCACACCACCCTCGGCGGTAAAGAGTTTCGAGCCGATAATCACACGTTGAGCCCCGGCCGCCAGAACCTGCCGTGCACGCTCCACCGTGTGAATACCTCCGCCCGCCTGCACAGGCAGCCGCTTCGCAATCTGCTCTACCAGAGAAGAATTGTCGCCCTGCCGCATCGCTGCATCCAGGTCGATCAACTGCACCAGAGGAAACTTCGAAAACTTCTCGATCCAGAACTCGAAGTCGTCAAAGGCGAGTTTTAGTTTTTCGCCGCGTACAAGCTGGACAATGCGCCCGCCCAGCAAATCAATCGAAGGAATCAGCATGGCAACCTCACCGACACGCCCGCGCGCGCCAGCTCTTCTTTGAGCGACCGCGCGCTCGAAATTCCAAAGTGAAAGATGCTTGCGGCCAGCGCCGCATCCGCCTTGCCGCGCCCGAATACGTCAACAAAATGGTCCACCGCTCCCGCACCGCCCGAAGCAATCACGGGAATCCCCACAGCCTCGCTCACCGCCGCCGTAAGCTCGCAATCAAAGCCCGTGCGCATGCCGTCTGAGTCCATCGACGTAAGCAGAATCTCACCCGCGCCGCGCTGCTCGGCCTCGCGTGCCCACTCGACGACGCGACGGCCCGTCGGCTTGCGCCCGCCCTGCACAAATACTTCCGCATCACGCACCGGATGAGCGGCCTTGGGGTCGCGCCGCGCATCGATGGCAACCACGACGGCCTGCGCTCCAAAGCTGCGCCCGATGTCGTCAATCAACATGGGATTCTTCAACGCCGCCGAGTTCACGCTTACTTTGTCGGCGCCCGCATCAAACACCTGCGCCGCATCGTCCGCCGTGCGAATGCCGCCGCCAACGCAGAAAGGCACAAACAGCTCCTTCGCCGTCCGCCGCACCGTATCGAGCAACGTGGAACGGCCCTCGTGCGTTGCGGTAATGTCGAGCAACACAATCTCATCCGCGCCATCACGAGCGTGACGCGCGGCCTGCGTCGCAGGGTCGCCGGCGTCGATAATATCCACGAACTGCACACCCTTCACCACGCGCCCATCGCGCACGTCGAGGCAGGCAATAATTCTCTTCGTTAGCATTTCGTTGCCTCCGGCGTCCACTTCAAAAAGTTGGTAAGAATCTTCAGCCCCGTCTCACCCGACTTCTCCGGATGAAACTGCGTGCCCATCACGTTGCCGCGTTCGACAGCCGCAGCGAATGGCTCAATGTAGAACGTAGTTGCCGCCGTATCTGCCGTAAACGGCCCTTTGAACGAGTGCGTGAAGTACACAAACTCGCCCTTCTCCACACCGGCCAGCAGCTTTGAGTCAGGCCGAATCTCCAGCGAGTTCCAGCCTACATGTGGAACCTTTTCCGCGCTCTCGGCAAAGTGCGTACACTGCTCAGCGAAGTGCCTCAGTCCCGACTGTTCCGGCGCTTCGCTTGAGCCCGCATAGAGCCACTGCATTCCCACGCAGATGCCAAGAAACGGCACGCCTTTCGCAATCGCCGCTCGAATCGCGCCTGTCAGCCCTGTCTCGTCCAGCCGAGACGTTGCTGCAAAGTGACCCACCCCCGGGAGCACGATGCGCTCGGCCTGCTCAACGAGCGAGAGACCGCCGTCAGTGACAATCGTCTCCGCGCCCAGGTGATGCAGCGTTTTGAGCACACTGGTCAGGTTGCCCGCTTTGTAATCGATGACCGTTACGCGCATTCGCTTCTCCCGGTGTTCTCTTTCTCTATTCTGAATAACTGGGTGCCCCAGGTCCCTCGCTCTTGGGGACCTGGGAGACCACATATTCTCGCGTTCAGAACACCTACAGCAGTCCCTTCGTCGACGGCAGCATCTCGCCCAGTTGCTTATCGCGCGAACAGGCCACGCGCAGCGCCCGCGCAAAGGCCTTGAAGATCGCTTCGATCTTGTGATGATTCGAGCGCCCGTACATGGTCTTCACATGCACATTGGCGCGCGCTCCGCGGGCAAAGCCTTCGAAGAAGTCCGTGACCAATTCGGTCTGCAGGTCACCAACCAGCCGCGTGCGCACCTTGGTGTCTACGGCGTAAGCCGCACGGCCGCTCAGGTCAACAGCTGCGATAGCGAGAGTCTCATCCATGGTCATCAGGAAGTAGCCCGCGCGCAAAATTCCGCGCTTGTCGCCGAGCGCGCGATCGAAGGCCTCGCCCAGCGCAATGCCTACATCCTCGACGGTGTGGTGCTGATCCACATCGAGGTCGCCGGTGCTTTTCAGTTCGAGATCGAAGGCGCCATGCCGCGTGAACAGCTCCAGCATGTGGTCAAAAAAACGAATGCCGGTGGACACCTTGTAGTGCCCGCCGCCTTCAATGGTGAGCTTCAACGCGATTTGCGTCTCGGCCGTATTGCGCTCCACAACGCCAACACGCTTGCCGCGCGTTGGTGCGGACTTGGGCGCCGATTTTGCTGCGGGCTTTGCGGTTGCGCGCTTGATGGTTGCCTTCTTCGTGGTCATGCGTTCTCCTGGTTGGCGCGCAGAGCGGCCATGGTTTCCTTCAGCGCAACAATGGCTTTCTTCATCTGCTCTTGTGTCCCGATGGTCACACGCACGCGCCCTTCGCATCCGGGATCGGCAGAGCGATCGCGCACCAGCACTCCGGCCGCGCGCATCCGGTCCACAAAGTCTTTGTGTTGCGCCCCGATGTCAGTCAGAATAAAGTTCGCCCGGCTCGGCCAGCGCCGCACGCCAAGCTCGTCGAGCGCAGCCTCGAACGCCGTGCGCGCAGCCTTCACCTCGCTCACATACCAGTCGAGATACTCAGTGTCGGCAAGCGCGGGGGGCAGACAGGCCAGCGCCAGCGAGTTTACGCTGTAGGGTGACAGTACACGCCGGACCCAACGCATTAGCTCCACCGGACCCGCAAGCAAACCAAGCCGCAATCCAGCCAGCCCATATGCCTTTGAAAAGGTGCGTGCCACCATCAGATTCGGTACCTTGCCGACCAAATCCATCACCGTCTCGCCAAAGAAGTGGTAGTAGGCTTCATCAACAAGCAGAATCGCGTGCGGAGCGCGCCGCGCAATCTCCAGCAACTGCGCGCGCGTGGCCACCGTGCCTGAAGGACTGTTTGGATTCGCTACCGCTATGATCTTCGTCTTCGGCGTAATCGCGGCCAGCAGCCGCTCGTAAGGAAATGCAAGATCGGCCCCGGCAAGCACCGTAACTGCCCTTGCATCGGTCGCCGAAACATAGACCTCATACATGGTGTAAGTCGGCACAGGCAGCAGCAATTCGTCGCCCTCTTCGAGGAACGTCTCGAAGAGAACATGAATCGCCTCATCCACGCCGTTGGTCAACGCCAACTGCTCAGGCTCTACGCCAACTGACTTCGCAACCAGCGCTTCCACCGGCTCGCGCTCAGGATAGAGTGTCAGTGCGCCTGTCGTGATCTTGTCGAGCGCCTCTTTCACCTTCGGCGAACAGGCCAGCGTGTTCTCGTTGAAATCCAGACGCAGCGAAGAGCGGCTGCCCAGTGGCGGGTGATACTCCTTCATCGCCTGCACGCGCACACGCGGCGCGGGAGACAAACTTATGACAGCTTCAGCCACGGGTCCCCCTTCCAGCCAACCGGACTTTGATCGCCTCGGCGTGACCGAACAATCCCTCTGCCTCAGCCAGCAACACGGCCTTCGGACCCAATGCACGCATAGCCGCGCCTGAGTACTCCTGCACGGTAATCAGCTTCACAAAGTCGTAAACGCTCAGACCGCCACGCAGACGCGCCGTGCCGCCGGTAGGCAGTGTGTGATTGGGACCGGAGATGTAGTCGCCCATGGGCTGCGCAGACCAGCGGCCTACAAACACCGAGCCTGCATTCTCCACCCAATCCAGATCGCGCATCGAGTCAACGGTCAGATGCTCCGGCGCCAGGCGATTGGTAATGGCCCTCGCTTCTTCCACGCTGCTGGCGATAATCGCCACACCGTTGCTATCGAGCGCCGTCTTGGCAACAGGATTGCTCTTCGCGCGCAGCTTGGTTTCGGCAATCACTTCCTTGGCCAGATCGGCGCTCGTAGTCACGAAGATTGCCACAGCTTCAGGATCGTGCTCGGCCTGCGCCACAAGATCGGATGCAATCTCGCTGGCGTTGCCCTTCTCACTCGTCACTACAATTTCTGTCGGCCCTGCCAGCATGTCAATGCCGCAATCAAAAGCAACGAGCCGCTTGGCTGCCGTTACGTACAGATTGCCAGGGCCAACGATCTTGTCAACGCGCGGCACCGTTGCTGTACCGTAAGCCAGCGCGGCCACTGCGTGCGCGCCACCCAGGCGATAAAACTCAGTAAGGCCCAGCATGTGCGCCGCGGCCAGCGTCTCTGGCGCGGGCTTGGGAGAAACTACTGCGATGCGCTTCATGCCGGCAACCTGCGCCGGAATCGCCGTCATCAGCAGCGTTGAAGGCAGCGGATGACGCCCGCTTGGCACATAGCAGCCAACCGAACCAAGAGGGCGGATCACCTGCCCTGTCGTCAGCCCGTCCGCAGACGAGCCGCTCCACGGCTCGGGCAACTGCGCCTCGGCAAAGGCCCATATTTGCGCCGCTGCCGTCTGTAGCGCATCGCGCATGGGAGCGCTGATGGCCTTCCATGCCGCGGCCATCTCGTCAGCGCTTACGCGCAGCAGAGCCACATCGTTCAGCCCGTCGAGTTCGGCCGCATATTTTAGCAACGCCTTATCGCCCTTGCGCCGCACGTCGGCCACAATGCGCTTCACGGCGGGCAGCACTGTGTCCAGTGCCGCTCCGCCGCGCCGCTCGAGCGCAGCAAGCAATTCCTCTGCCTGCTGCGCTCCTCGTCCCTTGGTTCGAATCAGTTTCATTGTCTCTTCCGTTGGACCTTGTTGGCGTGAACTGTGGGAAGACTACACCAATCGCTTGGCTTCCCCTTAGGGACTAAACTCTATCGGCGTTTGGCGGCTTTCGCCATATAAAGGAGTATCTGAAGAAAAGGCGGCGTCGGAAATTGCCGCCAGGCAGAACGGCATCGCAACCGGCGCGTATCTCGGGCAGGGTCTCATTCGGCTCACGTAATGGAGCTTCAACATCCGCGCAACGGTACAGGCGCCGAAACAACCAACTAGTTGGGAGCGCAGCAGCGGCCCATGCATAATCTTGGATTCCTTGCTGACGGTAGAGCCCTATGACTGCAAGTACGCCTCCCGGTTGAAGAAGCCTTTGAAAACGCGCAAGCGCGGGTTGGAGAGGAAGATGATGGAGCGATGCAACCGCTGCAATGAAGTCGAAACTGCTGTCGGCAAATGTATAGCTCATTGCATCGCCTTCGACAAATGTGATGCGCGAATCCGAAGCGCCTGCGGATCGGGCGCGCACGAGAATGTCACGATTGGCATCGATGGCGATCACTTCCTGGCAATCGAGTGCGAGCTTTCTCGCAAGCAAACCCAGACCACATCCCACATCAAGCGAACGCCGGCAGTTGGGCGGAACGGCGCGCAAAGCGATGTCGTGATAGTGAATGTTGTGATTCCAGCCGGTCATCGTTCGTTCTCGTGCGTCTCCAATAGGCAACGACTCGTTACAGGACTACCTTATTCAGCGGATACTCCACAATGCCCGCCCCACCAGCGGCCTTCAGCCGGGGAATTACATCGCGCGCAGTCCGCTCATCCACAATGGTGTTCACAGCAACCCACTCAGAGTTGCTCAACTGCGAAACCGTAGGCGAGTTCAACGACGGCAGCACACTGAGCACCTTGTCCAGATTCTCACGCTGCACGTTCAGCATCAGTCCCACCTGCGACTGCGCATCGATGGCGCCGCGCAGCATCATCGCAATCTGTTCGAGCTTGCCGCGCTTCCATTCATCGGCCAACGCATTCTTGCCCGCGATCAGGTGCGTCTCGCTCTCCATCACCGTATCAATGATCTTCAGGTGGTTGGCTTTCAGCGAGCTGCCCGTCTCCGTTACCTCAACAATGGCGTCGGCCAGCATGGGCGGCTTCACTTCCGTTGCGCCCCAGCTAAACTCCACCTTCACGTTCACGCCCTTCTCGGCGAAGTAGCGCTTTGAGGTTTCAACCAACTCCGTGGCGATGATCTTGCCTTCCAGATCCTCGGCCTTTTCAAAGCCGCTGCCTTCCGGCACGGCCAGCACCCAGCGCACCTTGCGGCGGCTCTGCTTGGCGTAGGTCAGCGAGGTCACGCTGGTCAGCTCAAGGCCACTCTCGCGCACCCAATCAATGCCCGTCAGGCCAGCATCCAGAACGCCGTGATCCACGTAGCGCGCCATCTCCTGAGCGCGGATCAACATGCACTCAATCTCGCTGTCGTCGATGGACGGAAAGTACGAACGGCCGTCTGCGTAGATGTTCCAGCCCGCGCGCTTGAACAGCGCGATGGTTGCGTCTTGCAGGCTGCCCTTGGGAATGCCCAGTCTCAGTTTGTTAGCCACGTGCTGCCTCCGTCTTGATGTCAATTGCTGCCAGTTCCAGGTTCTTGGTAAAGCAGCTCACCGTGCCTTCGTGGCAAACCAGTCCGTCGCCTTCTACTTCCACGCGGAACAGCAGCGTGTCGTTGTCGCAGTCGGTCGCGGCCGAGATCACGCGCAACCGGTTGCCGCTGGTCTCGCCCTTCATCCACAGCTTCTGGCGGGTACGGCTCCAGAAGGTTACAAATCCGCTCTCCAGCGTCTTGGCGTAGCTGACCGGGTTCAGAAAGCCCAGCATCAGCACCTCGCCGGTGCGTGCATCCTGCACGATTCCCGGGACGAGGCCATCCATCTTGTCAAAATCGATTGTTGCGTTCTTGTCGCTCATCTTCATCCTGGCTTGGGTTGGGTGGGGTTGGGTTCAGAGCATGAAAAAACCCACTGGCGTAGTCGCCGGCGGGCTGGGTGCTTCTTTTCAGATCTCTCTGGCCGTTCTAGTTCAGGCCATGGCAGTCCGCCGGCATGGATGTTCCATGATGGTGGTGATGGCCGTGATGGAGGCGGGTCTGCATCTAATAAAAAGCTACTGGCAAACCGGCCCCGTGTCAAATCTTTTCTTGCTGTACCGGTGCATGCAGGCCGAGAATGAGTCCGTGTCCAAGGTCTGGAAAATCGTCGCGTTGTCGTTCTTTGCCGCTGCTTTGTGCATTGTAACTGCCGCACAGGATAGGCCCTGGGAGCGCTATGGCAATGCGCCCAACTCCTCTGCCAGTACGCCCTCCGATGCGCGCATCGACATCAACCACGCCTCTCTGGATGAGTTGCTGAAGGTTCCCGGCATGACAAAAGTTTGGGCCGGACGCATTGTGCGCTTCCGGCCCTATCGAACCAAACTCGATCTACTCGACCGCGGCATTCTCTCGTCGCAAGCCTACGACCGCGTGAAAGATCAGATCATCGCTCATCGCCAGAAGCAGTGAGCGATGATCTTCAGACTACGCTTCCACCGGAGTCGGCTCTTCACCCGCCGAGCGGCCCAACATGCGGCTCAGCAGCACATATAGCACCGGTATAAAGAACAGATTCAGTACCGTCGACAGCAACATGCCGCCCACCACCGTGGTGCCCACCGACTGCCGTCCCTTGGCGCCTGCGCCGGTGGCAAACACCAGCGGCAGAACGCCCAGAATGAAGGCGAACGAAGTCATCAGAATCGGGCGCAGACGAAGCTCGGCAGCCTCAATGGCAGCTTCGGCAATCGAACGTCCTTTGCGCCTCAGCTGCTCAGCAAACTCGACAATCAGAATCGAGTTCTTCGCCGAAAGTCCGATCAGCATCACCAGTCCGATCTGGCAGTAGACGTCGTTGGCCAGCCCGCGCGCCCACACCAGCCCCAGCGCGCCCAGCACCGCCATCGGCACCGCCAGCAGAATGATGAACGGCAGCGCAAAGCTTTCATACTGCGCCGAAAGCGTCAGGTAGACCACAAGAATGCCCAGCCCGAAGATGATCAGCGCCTTGCCGTTCGACTCCAGTTCGTCCAGCGTCAATCCGGTCCACTGGAAAGCCATGCCGTGCGCCATCTGCTTGGTGGCCAGGTCTTCCATTGAGGCCAACGCCTGGCCTGAGCTGAAGCCCGGTGCCGGCGATCCATCGATTTCCACCGCGCGGAACAGGTTGTAGTGCGTGATCACCGGCGGGCCTGAGCTCTCCTTCACCGTGACCAGGTTATCGAGCGGCACCATCTCGCCACCGTCCGATTTCACGTAGTAGCTGTGCAGGTCTTTCTGCGTCATGCGGAACGACTGATCGGCCTGCACATACACGCGATAGGTGCGGTTGTTGTAGTCAAAGTCGTTCACGTACTCCGAACCCATGAAGACGTTCAGCGTGGTCGTGATCTGCGAGAGCGGCACGCTCATCGCCTTCGCCTTCTCGCGGTCAATGGTCACCAGCACCTGTGGATCGTTGGCCGAGAAAGTGGTCATCAACCCCGTCAGATCCGGGCGCGACTTGCTGGCGTTCACAATTTGGTGCGCGACGCGGTCAAGATCGGTAATGGTGTTGCCGCCTGTGTCCTGCAGCATGAACTGGAAGCCGCCGTAGCTGCCCACGCCGGAGACGGCAGGCGGCTCGAAGATGGCCACCAGGCCGCCGTTCGGCGCAAACATCAGCGAGCCCAGCTTGGGTGAGAGGTCCTTCACAATGTCTGACGCCGAGTGGCCTTTACCGCGCCGCTCGTCCGAGGGCCGGGCGCTCAGGAACATCATGCCTGCATTGGCTGCACTGCCCGACATGCTGAAGCCCATCACGGAGAACGAACCCTGAATATCCGAGTTCTGGTTAATGATCGTCTCGGCGCGGTCGGCCAGTGCGGTCGTATACGAAAGCGACGATCCCGGCGGCGCTTGCACAATCACCATCAGGTAGCCTTGATCCTCTTGCGGAATGAAGCCGGTGGGCACATGCTCGTATACCCACACCGTCGCGCCAAGGCCCGCCACAAAGATCATCAGCATCACATAGCGCAGTTGCAACGCCACATGAATCGCCTTTGCATACGAGGCGGCCAGCCACGTAATCGAGGCATCGGTGCCATGCACAAATCCGGCAAAGGCCTTGGATACCGGTGCGATATGCAGAAAGTCGAGCTGCTTGGGCCGGTCTTCTTCGCCACGCAGAAACAAGGCTGATAGCGCCGGCGAAAGGGTCAGCGCATTGAAGGCCGAGATAGCGATGGCAAAGGCAATGGTCAGCGAAAACTGCCGGTAAAGGATACCCGTAGTGCCAGGAAAAAACGACACCGGCACAAACACCGCGATCAGCACCAGCGAGGTTGCAATCACGGCGCTAGTTACCTCGCCCATCGCACGCGAGGTTGCTTCGCGTGCCTTCGAGTGCTCCATCGAGATGTGCCGCTGCACATTCTCGATCACCACGATCGCGTCGTCCACCACCAGGCCCGTGGCCAGCGTAATGCCGAACAGCGTCAGCGTGTTGATGGAGAAGCCGAAAATCTTGATGAACAGAAAGGTTCCGATCAGCGAAACCGGAATGGTGACGGCCGGAATGATGGTCGCTCGCCAATCCAGCAGGAACAGGAAGATGACCAGAATCACGATCAGGATGGCCTCGGCCAGCGTGGTCATCACCTCGTGGATCGAGTCGCTCACCACCGTCGTCGCGTCAAAGGCGATGGCGTACTTGAGGCCCGGAGGAAAGCTCTTCGAGAGCTCTGCCAGCACCGCGCGCGCCTGACGATCCACTTCCAGCGCATTGGCGTTGGAGAGCTGCTGTACGCCAATACCCATCGCATCGTGGCCCGAATACTTCAGCACCGAGCTGTAATCCTCGGCGCCCACCGCCGAGTGACCCACGTCCTTCAGCAGCACCAGCCCGCTCGCCGCGTTCTTTACGATGATGTTGTCGAACTCCTCGGGACTCGACAGCCGGCCCACTACCCGCACCGGAATCTGAAAGGCCTGATGGGCGTCAGACGGGGGCTGACCCAGCTGGCCGGCCGGAATCTCCACGTTCTGCTCGGTCAGCGCGCTCACCACGTCGGTCGCCGTCAGCCCGTGCGCTGCCAGCCGCACCGGGTCCAGCCACAGTCGCATGGCGTACTTGCGCTCGCCGAAGATCTGCACATCGCCCACGCCCGATACGCGCTTCAGCGCGTCCTTCACGTACACGTCCAGATAGTTCGAGATGAACTCGCTCGAATAGCGGCCATCTTCGGTATAAAAGCCCGCGCCAAACACAAAGTTGCTGTTCGCCTTGGTAATGCTGATGCCGGTCGAGTTCACGGCCGAGGGCAGGCGGCCCTCGACGCTGGCCACGCGGTTCTGCACGTCAACGGCGGCAATATCCAGGCTGTAGCCGGTCAGGAAGGTCGTAGTAATCGAGCTCTCGCCGTTGTTGGTGCTCGACGAGCTGATGTAGCGCATTCCTTCCACGCCGTTGATCGATTCTTCCAGAGGAATCGTCACGGCCTTCTCCACCGTCTCCGCGTCAGCGCCCACATAGTTGCAGCTCACGGAGACCTGCGGCGGCGCCAGCTCCGGGTACATGGCAATCGGCAGATTCGGAATGCACACAGCTCCGCTCAGAATGATCAGCAGCGCACAGACAGTGGCAAATACCGGGCGGTGAATAAAGAAATCGACAAACAAGCAAGTCCCTCTTTCTTCTTGGCTCCACCGGCTCGGAACCGCGCTCGGGGTCCGGCGTTTGTGGAGTTGCGGCCATCACGCGGATGGTCTTTTATGCCTTGCGGGCGGCAATGGTTTTCGCGTTTCCCAAAACCTGCGGGTCCAGCACTCTAGCGACGTCTTCGTTCTTGCCGCTGCGGTGGGGTCTCCGGAAATCTCGTCCTGAGGTCTGCCGCACCAGGCGCCGGTTTCCCCAGGTCTCATTTCTGAAGCCTGAGGAAGAAGAACTTAGTGCGCTCCCGACGGAGGACCACTGGGCAGCGGAATCACTGGCATGTTGTTCACCAGGAACTGCGTGCCTGACACAATCACCTTGTCGCCCGGCTTCAGTCCTGCCGTCACCGCGTACAGGTTGCCCACCGTATCGCCCAGCGTCACTGAAGTCTGCGAGGCAGAAAAGTGGCCGCCCTGCTCCGTCATCAAAAACACAAACGGCTGGCCGCTCTGTCTGGTCACAGCCAGCACCGGCACCACCGCCATGGGCTTCGTATCCCACACCACGCGCGCCTTTACCAGCTGCGCCGTGCGCAGCATCTCCGGCGTGGCATGGACCGGCGCCTTCACCAGAATTCCCTGCAAAGTCGAGTCCACCTCCGGCGACACAAAGTCCACCTTGGTCTTCTCAATCAGGTTGCCGTTGTTGTCTGAAAGTTCCACATCCAGCCCCATGCGCACGTCTGCGGCGCGCTCGGTGGGAATGTAGATGTAGGCTTCCAGATCGCGATTCTCGTCCACCGTGGTCAACACGCTGGCAGGCGAGCTGAGCGGCGCAACGTAGTCGCCCAGATGTACCGGCACATCGCCCACCACGCCATCGAACGGAGAGCGGATCACGTAGTAGGTCAGCAGCTCCTCCTGCGTCTTGCGCGACTCAACCGCCGCCTCGTAGTCCGCCTTGGCATTTTCGTAGGCCTGCTTGGCCTGGTCAAAAGCGTCGCGGCTCACCACGCCTGCATCGAACAGTTGCTGCTGGCGGTTCAGCTCGATCGTGTCGTAGTCCGCCAACGCCTTCTTTTGGCGCTCGGTCGCCTTCAGTGACGCCACCGTCGCCTGCTGCTGCCGCGGATCGATCTCCATCAGCACCTGGCCAGCCTTCACATGGTCGCCAGATTTCACGCGGAGCCCCGTCAGCAGACCAGCCACCTGCGGCAGCATCGTGACCGAGCGCCGCGACTTGATCGTCGCCACATACTCGTTCGACCGCGCCACCGGTTGCATCACCACTTCGACCGTCTGCACCGGCAAGCCCTGCATCGCAGGTCCGGCCGCTGCCGCATCTTTCTTGTGGCAGCCTGCCGCCGCCAACCCCATCAATGCCAAAGTCGCAATTGCTGCAATCTGCCGTACTACGGAGTTCGTCACTCGCTGTTTCCTTTGCCAGGGCCTCGCGGGGCCCGTCTCCCGGTTCAGGTTTTCGTCTTCGGTGGTTTCTTCCGGTGATGCGGCCGCGCCCGGCACACACTTCTCCCGGCTCTCATGGCCTGCAATAGATACGCTTCAGGGCGCGCTTCCGTTCCAAACGCCGGCTAAAGACACTGCTCTGCACCCGCGCCTTCGATCCGCTCTATCTTCAGACGCCCTGCACCCTTTGAATGACTCAAAAAACACGTCATCCCTCCAGGCCCAGCCACTCATCTGGCACGATGGCCCCAGACAGGTCAAAAGGAGATCCATAGCGCACCAGTCCTGCGCACTCTCTCCGGCCTCGCCGGTAAATCGCCCGCATTCGCCCTTACGCCAACTCCAGCACGGCTGTTGATACCGGCCTTCCAATAGAAGCACCGTGCCCCACCCATTTAGCAGTTTTATCGCGAAATGGGTGGAAAGCCTACGCACTATTGAAGGGCCGGAACAATAAAAGTGCAGTCCAAACAACAAGAATAGCGCATATTTTCGCCTGATCTTCGGCTCCCAGGAGCGAATTCCTGCCCGAAGAGATCCGCATGGCCCATTCCTGCCCCTCCGGCCCGCTTTGGTGCTGCCCAAAAGCCAACAAAAACCACAACTTTTGACACCTCTCTCTCAAGTTGATAGCCTTTAAATGGGCGTATGCGGCCTGCCAGGGCCGCCATCGCGCGCCCGCAGTGCGTCCCCGTCGTCTAGCCCGGCCTAGGACACCGCCCTTTCACGGCGATAACACGGGTTCAAATCCCGTCGGGGACGCCAATTAAATCAGTAATTTAGAAGCATTTCGAGCGATGCCGCTAAAAAGCGGGGACGCTACGGGGACTAACGCAGAGGTACGCAGTCCCCATCCAAGCAAAACAGGTCTCTATTTCGGTTCCGGCAGAGCACCGGCAAACACCCCATCCAACTTGTTCACCGCCGTAGCCATGTACCCCGGCGAAAGGTGCGCATACCGTTGCGTCATGCGTGGCGTCTTGTGTCCGAGAATCCGGCCCACCGCGTACAGGTCCACGCCTTCCATGACCAGCCAGCTTGCCGCCGTATGCCGGAGAGAATGGAAAGAGGCGTCTGCAATACCCACGGAAGCGAACACGCGCCGCGTGTAGACGCTCAGGCGGGCCGCGTCTACGTCAGGGAATACCAGCGCCCCCGGTTCGCCCACGGGCAGGCTCTTGAGCACCTGGACGGCCAGCACATTCAATGCCACAACCCGGAGTGTGCCGTTTTTCGTCTCCGTCAGATAGACGCGCTGGCCGTCAAGGTCTACATCCTTCCAGCACAGGCCGAGAATCTCGCCCCGGCGCATCCCGGTGAACGCGGCCAGCGCCATCGGGGCGCGCATCCAATCCGGCGCGGCCTCCAGAGCGGCCTTGAATTCCGTGGGAGACAGATACCGCGTCCGGCCTTCCGACTGCCTGGGCAGTTTTGCGCCCTGGGCCGGGTTCACCGTGAGCAGTTCCCATTCGACGGCCAGCCGCAGAGCATGATTCAGCGTGGCGAACTCTTTGGCCACCGTTCCGGCGGAAACTGTCTCGCTCCGCTTCAGGATGTAATCGGCCACCGTCCGGCGCGTGATCTCTTTGGCCTGGACGGGCAGCGCGGCCTTGAGCGTCTCCAGAATGCCGTCCAACCGGACAAAGGTAGTCGGGCGCAACTGCGCTTTCTGGTATGCCTTGAATCGTTTGAGCAGGTCCGCCGTGCTGATCTCGCTGGCAGACTTCACCCCAAGAATGGATTCTCGTTCGATGCGCGTCTTGATCTGCGAAAGGGCCGTCATGGCTTGAGTGCGCGTAAAGGCCGTTACCTTCTCTTTCTTGCGCTTGCCGCTGGCATCGACATACGAAACCCACCAGCCGCTACGGTCCTTGCGCTGAAACACTCCATCCCGCTCTTTAGCCTTTGGCATGATTCCTCCGCTCAACTTCCGCTTCGATCTCGTTCAAATTGTGAGTAATTGTGTGGCGCTTGATAACCCCATCCCTGCTTGGTTTCAGGCCGTTATTGACTTGCTCTGTTATCCACGCTGTCCGATCCGCTCGCGGTTTTGGGGTCATTGCATTCCACTGGGAAAGAGCATCAACAGCTAGATTGAACCATCTATCGCGTAGCGCTTGTCTGTTCTTCTCTGTTGTTTTCATTGCCTTGACGTTCCGGCATTTTTTGCTGCAATACCAGCCGTCGATATAGCTCTTTCGTGGTTTTTTCACAACGTCAAATGAGCCGCATTGTCGGCATTGCATCAGCCGAAACAGCCACTCAGAGCCAGAGCGGTAGAGCATTAGAAACATTCCAGCCGCAACCATTTCAGGGTCATGCCTATGAGTTTCCGAACTGGTTGGCTCGTACATGATGCCGCCTTGTGGGCCAATGAACACAGATACGCTGCTGTCCGTATTGGCTTCTTGATGGCCGCAAACTTCGTAAGTTCCGCTAATGAGACTTGGCTGTAAAGTGCCGTTGCAAAACTTGGCCATTGCTTCCAATGCGTGGGGGGGCGGAATGCGGTTCGGCAGACCGCCTTTCTCGCTCCACCCCTCCCAGTTAATCTCAGGGGAGAGAATCTTAGGGGCAAAATTCCGCTCATACGGCCATTCTGAGCCATCCGCGTGAAAACCAGTATTGATCCACTCTTCGAGAAACGAGCGCAAGACTTTCTGCACGGCCAGTACGCCGCCATCCTCCGGCGTAATCAATATCTGCCCTACCCACCCATGTTTCAGACTCCGATGATCCCAACCTTGACGATCCCTCTCAGGGAAAGACGGGTCGAGAAAATCGAGCAGGTCGTCAATGGATTCTTTCTGTATTTGCTGCACAGAACAACGTTAGCACAAACTTGAACGAACTGGCTAACAAGATTATCAGTCTGTCTAAAGATTCCTCCCTTATCGTCATTTTCAAGCCCAACAGGGCAATGAGGTTGATAAATGGCAAACGCAATCGAGGTGAGGCCAGAACTGCTCCCAGTCAAGGACTTTGCAGCCCGTCTAGGAGTGTCTGTTTGGACGGCAAGAAGCTGGTGCTACCGGGGCACGGTGTCCAGCGTGAAAATCGGCTCAAAACTGCTAGTGCCCGTAGGTGAGGTGGGGCGGATCATCTCAGAGAATATGCGTCCGCGCCTTCAGGAAGCGCGGTGATGACCGCTGCCTCTGTGTCGATGCTCACGCCCGAGATTGCCGCCGCCGCTGCGCGTGGTTGGCGTTTGCTGCCCGTCCAAGCGCACGGAAAGAAACCGCTGGTGGTAGGTTGGCCTAAAACGGCTACGAACTCGCCTGAACGCCTTGAGGCATGGACAGCTCAATTCCCCGGCTGCAATTGGGGGATGGCAACCGGGTCGGGTTCCGGTGTCTTTGTCCTAGACGTAGACGGCGAACCGGGCATCTCTGCTTTGCACGCCTTCTATGAGCGAGGTCGTAGACTGCCGGACACACTCTCAGTCTCTACAGGACGCGGAACACATCATTATTTTCGCTGGCCGGTCGGGAAGAGCATCTCCAATTCCGCGAGGAAACTTGCGGAAGGTCTGGATATTCGCGGCCGAGGCGGATACGTGGTAATCCCGCCCTCGGTTCACTCCAACGGCACGCAATATGCCTTCCTTCATCCCAATATGCCCATTGCGGATGCCCCGGAGTGGCTTTTACAAAAGATTGCAGATAGTAAGGTACCTGTTTCCCCCCCAATGGGGGAAAAGCTCGGTACTTTGTTTCAAGGCAACCGAAACGAGAGTCTGTTTCGATATGGGTGTGCGATGCGGCGACGCGGCGCGAGTCTGCGGGAATTGGAATCAGGACTCCTTCAAGTCAATGCTCGGAGATGCTGCCCACCACTCCCAGATGCGGACGTACTGCAAATTGCCGCATCTGCCGCAAAGTATCCCATGGGTGGCCAGGACCCGTTAGAGACCGCGTGGGGAACTGTTCCTAGAGAGGCTCATATGCGCAGGTATAAGCAATTCCTTGAATTGGTCCGTTCACTTCAATTCGCCCGGCGCGGCCTTCCAATCGCACTGCCGCTTGAACGCATCGGAACCCTGATGGGGTGTGACTGGACTCAGGTGCGGCGCTGGCGTCAAAAGGCCGTAGCTGAGGGCTTCCTAGAGCATATCGAAAAGTACGTTCCGCACAAACTAGCTGACACGTTCATCTTCGTAGAATGTCCCACTAAGGATGTCCCACTATCAAGAGCAAGAACTGGTTTAGTGGTACAACTCAAAGACGAGTTTAATAAGGAAGTGGTTTGGCTATGAAAACTGCTTGGGAACTCATTCAGACGGTCGAGCGGGCCGGGGGCCATTTTGTAGTGAATGGTGATCTACTCGGAATCGCACCAGCTTTTGCCGCTCAGGCAGTGCTGAAAGAGGTGCGGGAAAACAAGCGTGAGATTATCAAACTTATTCAGCGTCATTCCGCAATGCGAGCGAAGACCTCGATAGACGAAGGCTGGAGTCTTTGGCTCCTAGAGCGGTGCGCCTACCGTGACCGATGCTGGGGCATGACTGGTGCGCTGTACCTTTCCCTTGCCAGTTGGCTTGTTGACCACCAGCAGCCTGTTCCGGCGTCACGGCGGGCTTTTGTGAATGCGCTACAGGGCGAGGGGTTTCAGGTCATGTCGGACAGTCTCGTCTACGGCCTCGTTTTGAAAGAAGACCTGGAAACACGGCCCGAACTGGCAAAGACTGCCGAGTGATGGCTTATCAAACCGATTGGGCTAAAGGGTGATCTTGATCTTGGCTTATCAAGTGCTCAAGGCAGAGAATGCTGACCAGTACGCGCGCGCGTGATACGCACAATTCGTACACCTTACGCGCGGGTGCGAGAAAGCGTGAATTGATAAGAGGCCAAGCAACTTGCTCGCTGCCAATCACATTGCGGCTGCTACGATTAGCTCCGGCCCGGCACCCGGCCCAGCCTCTACTTGAGGCTGTCGAGTTTGTCTAAATCGCTGACCAGCTTCGTAACACAAGACTTTAATCTATTGAAATTGTCCTGAGTTCGGAGATTGTTACTATTGATTTCTGAAAATAGCGTTCTGCATAAGGCTCCGTCATTATTTGCGTTAGACAGTTCGATGACTCCTTTATTCCGTGCCCTCATCCGCGCATCGAAATCTCGTGCCAATAACGCTGGTGTTGTGGCAGCTAACGATGGTGTGGAGGCTAATTGGCGGTCTCGCTTGTCCCAGAAATCATTCGCGGAGCGAAGACGCGCAAGCGCGTTGTCCAAATGTGGTTTGATGCTTGAAATCTGAGCGTCCCATTCCGCCCGCTTCTTTGCCTGGGCTTCTGCCTGAGCTTCTGCTTGCTCCTGGGCAATTTGCTGCTCTTGCTGCTTCTTTGCCCGATATTCTGCTTGTGACTGCGCAAGTTCCTGCGCTTCTTTTTGCTCCTCCTTTGCTCTGACTTCCTCTTGCGCTTGGGCGATTTGTCGAGCTTTTTGCTGCTCCAAGATGCGCGCACTTTGCTCAGCGGCCGCTTTCTGCTTTGCCGCTAGATTTTGTACTGTTGGGATCGTCGCATCGCTATTGGATGGACTGGTAGAGAGAGGACTATTTTTTCCCTGAGTGCAGACAAAATGAGCAATCGACGTGATTGACTGAGTATGTTGGGGCGTGTTGGAAACAAAATGCTTTTGGCGGTCATAGTGACCGGCTTCTCCCGCGACCAATGACAGTGAGTCACAATCTACCATTGCTTCGCCTACGTCGTATTCACCCGCTGGATTTTCAATCAGTTCAACAAAGGAAAATTGCCTTGCTCCTGTCGCCCGCCTGATTGTGGAAGCATCGACAAAGTACGATACCTTCCCGTCTCCTCCGATACGAGTGAACCCCGGATAGCGTTGCTCCTTGCGGCAGCCAAACGAGACGACTGCCAGCATCAAAAGAACAGCGCCGTGGATTAGGTAACGAGAGCACCTAAGTCGTTGCATGGCTTCGCGTGTTCCTTTCAATTGCAAGCAAAACGAGAATCAGACTTGCCAAGGCTATCAAGAATATGATCGATAATGCCGATGCCGCAATATAGAGCCGACGCAGTGTTCTAGCTGCGCTGTCGGCCTTTGCAAGTGCGAGCTGAGTCTGTTTTAACTCAAAATACTTGTTGATGACATTGGTCGCATCTTCTCCACTGCTCTGGCTTGCCTTAACGACCTGAGATAAATTATTCAGGTACTCCGTTCGTTCGGAAGAATCGAGACCTTCCAAGTGCCGCATAAGAACTTCCCTGTTGTCAGAGGCGCTGAAATAGGGCTGAAGCACGAATGGAAGATCAAGGGATGGTGCTCCCTGGGATTCCTCTCCCGGCTGGGATGGGTTTGAGCCAGGCTGATTCGCTTCAGGCGCGGGATGTAGCTCGTGGCTTATCTCATTGAATGAAACCGCTGGGGTTCGGTTTGGAATCATATCGCCAGCAAAGATGAACGCGCCAATAACAAGCGCCAGCGATAGAGCCAGAATCACGACGAAGGCCAAAAACCGAGTCAGGCGAAAAAGCAAACGAGTCTCTACAGTTTCCAAGATGGCCATGAGCACCCTTTCTTGTGGCCCGGTTTAGGCGGTGTTGTATTGCCAATTCCAACCCCCGCATCTGATTCCCTCGAATTGTAAAACTGTCAGCGGATAGCCAGACGCATTGTAACCGATGCCCGCCTCAGTTGGCTGGTGGGGGCGCATCGGGAGAGGGTGACGCTGACTTGCGGATTATTGAGCACAGCCTTCATTTTTCGATGTGATAGCCAATCACCTTTTTTGCCTGGGTATCGTAGTCGCAGGTCAGCGTAACGTGCTTGTAAACTCCGAACCCGTTTTGCAGCTTGGCTTTATGCGAAATGTTCGTGAGTACGCCCGGACTCTTCACATACGTCCTGAATTGCGTGAACCTGTCGTCCTTGTCACCCTCATCCCAAGCAAAATCCCACTTGGCTACAGACCGCAGATAATCATCCGCTCCGTTTTCGCACCAGCCCGCTGCGCTTATGCCGTAGCGGTTGTCCAAATACTTTGAGTCGTTCAGTTGATCCGCCGTTAGCTGCTGTGATGCCTCAGTGTCAGCCGTTGCAAGAATGTGATGAACGAAAGCCACTATTGCAACGGCGAGTCCAATTATAATGAGTTGCTTTCGGAGCTTTTTCTTGTCTGCCTGAGTAAGCATTTCGTTCCTTTCGTTTGAAAGTTTATCAACACATCTGGTCGTTACAAGAGCGCGTTGATGGCCTTATTCCCAAGGAGTCGCCCCCTTCTGTTTAGGCGCAGGGCAATGGGAAGCATCCACCCCGCGCGGAAGAATGATTAATTCTGTTGGCCTGTCGCCGGACATGCAAACAACGTGACCAGCTTTCCTCGCTGCGCGCGCCTCCGCTTCCGTTGCCACAATCTGCGCTGCTTCTTGTTGCTTACGCGCCGCTTCTTTTCTGGCAAGCTCATGTTCACTATGCTGGTTATAGCCGTTGACCGTATATTCCTTTGTACAGTCAACCTCAAAATTGTCCGCAGGATTGACAGACCAAGGAGAGGATGCTCTCAGATAACATTGGCAAGTCAACTCTACTTTCTTGCCTTGGCATTGTTTCTGCGTGTTCAGACCGAACGCCATACAGCCATCTATACGAGGATCATCGTAGTAAATTCCCCAGTTACGGCCCTTGTCTGGCAAGAGTATCGTTTCCCCTGGTCGGGCGACCAATCCGCCGCGTCCATTTCCACAACCGAGAGTATCCACACGAAATCGAGAGCTTGCGATTTGCTCTTTTGTTAGCGGCTTTTCGGGTGATGGCGTTTGTGCCGCCCCAAGCAGTGCGCAGAGCAAAACACAGACAAGAGAAAAGTGAATTGCCGTGGTTTTCATGGACAACTTCTTTCGGAATGGAGTCTACCGTCTTGTGGACGGCAATGGAAACAATAGTGCATTGAACGACAGCATCCGTGCGAATTGCTTCCAAATGCCTGTGCACAGCGCCTTCAGAAGTTCAGTTCAATGTAAGCCGTAGCTTACGTGTAAGCCACAGCATACAGCCATTCTTGAGATATGGCAACGGACATTTGCGTGCGAATTGGAAGACGCATTCGAGTCCTACGGACGGAACGTGGATGGACCCAAGCCATGCTGGCGGACCACGCCGAATTGACGCGAGAGCACCTGTCAGAGCTGGAAAACGGGCATAAAGAGATTGGCGTTAGGGCGCTA
>Ga0302270_10001943_pt1 | contig 20453 bp, 19 predicted proteins | sample III_Bog_E2_3_FD_198773 | JGI IMG/M metagenome (GOLD analysis project Ga0302270, IMG submission 198773) | Peat permafrost microbial communities from Stordalen Mire near Abisko, Sweden - III_Bog_E2_3 | ecosystem: Environmental > Terrestrial > Soil > Wetlands > Peat | place: Sweden: Abisko... | reverse complement strand
CGAATCCGGTCTTGTGCAAGGAATATCCATGGAAATGTCCTCGCCGAAGACATCCATGGAGGATCGGGCAAACAATTCCGGGGATCCGGCATGGATCGGGAAATGGAAACCGGGTATCGTGGCTCCCATGCGTCTCTCGCGCATTCCAACCACATTCCAGGAGAAGCCCATGTCGACCAACACGCCATCCAAGATCGCCCTCGTCACCGGAGCCAGCCGCGGCCTGGGACGAAACACCGCCCTGGCCCTGGCCCGCAGCGGATCGGACCTGATCGCGACCTACCGATCGAATCGAGCCGAGGCCGACAGCCTGGTCGCCGAGGTCGAAGCCCAGGGGCGGCGGATCGCCGTCTTCCAGTTGGACACCGGCGACGTTCCGAGCTTCGAGTCCTTCGCGGGGAAGGTGAAGGCCACCCTGGCGCAGTGGGGACGGGAGCGCTTCGACCACCTCGTGAACAACGCGGGGCACGGCATCCACAAGCCGTTCGTGGAAACCACGGAAGAGGATTTCGACGGCTTGGTCGCCGTGCATCTCAAGGGAGTCTTCTTCCTCACCCAAAGGCTCCTGCCCCTGTTGAACGACGGCGGCCGGATCGTGAACCTGTCCAGCGGGTTGACGCGGTTCAGCTTTCCTGGGTATTCGGCCTACGCGAGCATGAAGGGCGCGGTCGAGACGCTCTCCCGCTACCTCGCCAAGGAGCTGGGGCCGCGCGGCATCGCCGTGAATACCGTGGCGCCGGGCGCCATCGAGACGGATTTCGGCGGAGGCTTCGTGCGCGACAACCCCCAGATGAACGCGATGATCGCCGGCAACACGGCCTTGGGCAGGGCTGGCCTTCCCGACGACATCGGACCCATGATCGCCTCGCTCCTCTCCGACGACAACCGCTGGGTGACCGGGCAGCGCATCGAGGTTTCGGGCGGCATGTTGCTGTAGCCTCGACGGGGATCGCGGAAATAGTCGTGGTGGGTCATCGAGGGAGAGGGGGCACGGCTCCGTCATCGGTCGCGCAGAGGTCCTAGATTCCAGGCATGGCCCGTTTCATGCACGCATGGATCCAGTTCTTCGTGTTGCTGACGCCGTTCTTCGCGCTTTCCATGTTCGTGCTCTACACGGAGGATCGCACCGCGCGGGAAAAGAAGCTCCTGGCCCTGAAGGTCACCTTCGCGGTGCTCGTGTTGGGATTGCTGCTCTTCTTCCTCGGCAATGCGATCTTCCGGCTCGTGGGCATCACCATCGACTCCTTCCGGGTGGGCGCGGGCTCGCTTCTGTTCCTGTCGGCCGTGGCGCTGGTGCGCGGGCAGGAGAAACCCGGCACCACGAACGACGACGTTGCGGTGGTTCCGCTCGCGATCCCGGTTCTGCTGGGGCCCGCCACCATCGGTGCGATCCTGGTCAAGGGAGCCCAGGTCGCCTCGGCGGCGGACCGGAGCATCTCCCTCCTCGCCCTCGTCGCCGCGGTCGCCTCCACGGGTGCGATCCTCCTCTCCTCGGATTTGATCGAACGCGCCATCCGGTCGCGCGGCATCGCGATCCTGAGCAAGCTCACCGGACTGATGCTTTCGGCCATGGCCTCGCAGATGGTGTTCGACGGGGCGCGGAACCTGATGGCCCGCTGATCCGGAGCACAAGCGTTACTTTCCCCAACATGCTCTACACCTCCCTCGTCGATGCCGCCACCATGCGCCTCCACGCGGTCGATCCCGGATGGATGGTCTTCGACGTGCGCCACGACCTGCTCCATCCCGATGCCGGAAAGGAGGCCTATCTGCAGGGCCACGTCCCGGGATCCTTCCACCTGTCCCTGGACGATGTCCTCTCGGGAGCCAAGACGGGGCAAAACGGGCGGCATCCGCTTCCGGACCGGCAGGAATTGTCTGAACGGCTGCGGAATCTGGGCGTGGGCGCGCGGACCCAGGTGGTGGCCTGCGACGCGCACGGGGGGATCTTCGCGGCCCGGGCGTGGTGGCTCCTGCGGTGGCTGGGGCACGAATCGGTGGCCGTGCTGGACGGAGGGCTTCCCGCGTGGATCGGGGCGGGTGGAGAGATCACGGACGCCGTTTCCGCCGTTCGGGAAGCGGGCTCCTTCCGGGAACGTCCGGCTCTGGTCCCCACGGTGTCGGCGGATGCGATCCTCGCCCACCTGGACACGGGGAAGCTACTCGTGGTGGACGCCCGGTCGCCGGATCGGTTCCGGGGGGAGAACGAGACCTTGGATCCGGTGGGCGGGCACATCCCCGGCGCGGTGAACCGGTTCTTCCGCGAGAACCTGGAAGCGGACCATAGATTCAAATCTCCGGACGCGCTCCGCAAGGAGTTCGAGGTCTTGCTGCGGGGAAGGCCCGCCGGAGAGTCGGCCATGCAATGCGGTTCGGGAGTGACGGCCTGCCACAATCTGTTGGCCATGGAGATCGCCGGCTTGCCGGGGGCCGCGCTGTATCCGGGCTCCTGGAGCGAGTGGTGCAGCGATCCCGGTCGTCCCGTGGCGCGCTGATCGAGTCTCCTCCGCCACCCCGAGTGCGACAAAGACGCATTCTCTAAATTGGTGGACGTCGGAATTTCCAAGGTCCACGCCGTCCATGTCCCATTCGCACCACCAAAGGGGGGAGCTCCCCATGCTGGATCAGACCGCAACCTCCGTCGAATCCGCGAGGACCCGGGAGGCGCGAAAACGCTGGCTCGCGTTGCTCGTCCTGTGCCTGGGAACCGTGATGATCGTCCTGGATTCCACCATCGTGAACGTCGCGCTGCCCTCCATCCGGACGGCGTTGGGATTTTCCGAGACCTCGCTCGTCTGGGTGGTCAACGCCTACATGCTGACCTTCGGGGGATTCCTCCTGCTCTCCGGTCGACTGGGAGACCTCTTTGGCCAGCGCAGGATCTTCCTCGGAGGAATCGTCCTGTTCACCCTCGCATCCCTGGCTTGCGGGCTCTCGCGATCCCCGACCATGCTGGTGGCGGCGAGGGCCGTGCAAGGCATCGGTGGATCGGCGGTCTCCGCCATTTCCCTCTCGCTGATCATGAACCTCTTCCCCGAACCGGGCGAGAGGGCGAAGGCGATGGGCGTATACAGCTTCGTCTGCGCCGGGGGAGGGAGCGTGGGGGTGCTGTTGGGCGGCTTGCTCGTCCAGTCGCTCGACTGGCACTGGATCTTCCTCGTGAACATCCCGATTGGGGTGCTCGTGGTTTCCCTAACGATGGCATTGGTCGCCGAAGGAAAGGACGAGGGGGCTTCGCGACACTTGGACATCGCCGGTGCCCTCTGCGTGACCACGTCCCTGATGCTCGCCGTCTATGGAATCGTGGGCGGAAACCAGGCCGGTTGGGGCTCCGGGCGGACCCTCGGATTGCTGACCACCTCCGCGGCCCTCCTCGCATCGTTCCTCCTGATCGAATCGCGGGTGGAGAGTCCGCTGCTTCCCCTGCGCCTCCTGGGTTCTCGGAACCTGTCCACCGCCAACACGGTGGGCGTCCTCTGGGCGGCGAGCATGTTCGCGTGGTTCTTCCTTTCCGCCCTGTACATGCAACTGGTCCTGGGATGCTCGGCGATGCAGGTGGGGCTCGCCTTCCTGCCGGCCAACCTGATCATGGCGGCGTTTTCGCTTGGACTCTCCGCCAAGATCGTCACCCGGTTCGGGAATCGCCTCCCCTTGGCGGGCGGCTTGATGGTGGCTGCCGGCGGGCTCCTCCTCTTCGCCAGGGTCCCCTTGCACGGGACCATCGCGTTGGATGTGCTGCCCGCCATGTCCGTGCTCGGCCTGGGAGCGGGGATCGCGCTGAACCCCATGCTCCTGGTCGCCATGAGCGATGTGGAGCCCGAAGATTCGGGTCTGGCCTCCGGAATCGTGAACACCTCCTTCATGATGGGTGGGGGTCTCGGATTGGCCGTGCTGGCCAGCGTGGCGGCCGCACGCACCAAGGCCTTGACGGATTCCGGTGCCGCCGCCGCCGCCGCCCTGCTGGGCGGGTACCACGTGGCCTTCGTGGTCGGGGCGATCTTCGCCGCGGGGGCGGGGGTCATCGGAGGACTTCTGCTGCGCGACGGCAAGCCGGTGGAAGAAGCCGTATACGCGGATTTGCCGGCTCTCTGAACCAGGGAGGCGGACGCAGAAAACCCCCACCTTTTGGGGGTGAGGGTTTTCGAAGACGGGATGGACGAGACTTGAACTCGCGACCTCCGGCGTGACAGGCCGGCGCTCTAACCAACTGAGCTACCACCCCTCAGGCGACGGAGGCTGGATCCGATGGGCGTTGCAGGATTTGAACCTGCGGCCCTCTGCGTGTAAAGCAGATGCTCTAGACCAGCTGAGCTAAACGCCCCTTAAGAGGTTCACCAATTTAATCAAGCGCCCGCGGCCTGTCCAGGCTTCTTTTCCGCGGTCTGGGCCCCCTTGTTCGGCCACAGGATTCCCGCCGGGATGACCACCACATACCCGGCCACCACAACGAACGGCGCGACGTTGAGGGAGATGGGATTGTTCACGGGGGCCAGGGAGAGCAGGTAGAGCCCGAAGAATCCGAGCGCGGCTCCGAGCACGATGAGCACGAGGTTGATCTTGCCGAAGGACTGTTTCATGTTTCGATCTCCTGGGAGGAACGGGAATCATAGGCATCGATGATGGCTTGGACAAGCGGGTGGCGCATCTGGTCGCGGCTTTCCAGCCGCACCTGGCCGATTCCCGGAATCCCCGAAAGCAGGGTGCAGGCGTCTTCGAAGCCCGACCGGGTCCGGGGCGGCAAGTCGACCTGGGTGGGATCTCCGGTGACAACGGCCCGGGAGCCCACGCCCAAGCGGGTGAGGAACATGCGCATCTGGGGGATGGTGGCATTCTGCGCCTCGTCCAGGATCGCGAAGCACCTCTTGAGGGTCCGGCCGCGCATGTAGGCCAAGGGAGCCATCTCGATCAGGCCGGCTTCGCGGCATTCCTTGAAGCGGTTGCGGGGCAGCAGTTCCTGCAAGGCGTCCATCATGGGCTGGAGGTAGGGGGCGATCTTCTCCTGGAGATCGCCGGGCAGGAAGCCGAGTTCTTCTCCCGCCTCCACCGCGGGACGTACGAGGACCAGTCGATCCACCTCGCGCCTCTCCAGGGCGGCCACCGCCAAGGCGATGGCGAGGTAGGTCTTGCCGGTGCCGGCCGGGCCGATGGCGAAGACCAGTTCGTGGGTGGAGGCGGTCTCCACCAGACGGTGCTGACCTGCCGAACGCGGACGGACCGCTTGGCCGCGGACGTCGTAGAGGATGGGACGAGTGGCGAAGTTGGGGGCGGAACCCTTCACCAGGAGGTCCACCACGAAACCATCCAGTTCGCCGGTCTCCTCGGCGATCCGGACCATCTCGGAAAGGACCCGACCCGTCTTGGCCTGGGCTCCGGGGTCGGAGCCTTCCACGGAAAAACCAGCACCACGGGCAAGGATGCGGGTGCCGAAGGCACGCTCCACCCTGCCCAAAAGATCCTCCCCGTGGCGGAGAACCACTTCCTTGGCGGCGTCGGAAACCGATTCCAGCGTGGAAGTCCGACGCGGCGCGCTCAGGTCAGTTGCTCGACTTGGCCGGAGCGGCAGGGGTCGGCGAAACCGACTTGGCAGGCGCGGGTGTCGCCGCCGGTGCGGCAACGGGCGTGGAAGTCGCGGGAGCGGACTTGCCTTCCAGTTGGGCCTCGAGATCGGCCTTCTCCTGGCGCAGATCCGACAGCTTGTGTTCCTGGGCTTCGGCTTCCGCTCGCGCCGCGTTGACCTGCGCGGTGGGGCTGGACTTGGCCTCCCCATTCGCACCGGACGAAGCCGCCCCGCCGGCGCAACCGGTCAGGGACACGACGGAGAGTACGGCAAGGCTCGCGAGCAAACGGCGCATGGAATCCTCGAAACGATGAAGTTCGGTCCCGAATCTAGCCCCGGGTACCCGCTCCGGTCAAGCCATTCCCGGTGCGGCGGGAATCACCCCGCCAAGCAACCGGGAGCCGGGTATCAGGGGGCGAGGGCCACCTGGGGGTGGATCATGACGGTGCCCTGGGCGGTCTGGGCCACCTTGCCCATCCAATTGCCCTTGACATCGGCCACGGAGATCCCGTCCACTTCGTGGGTCATGACCCACGAACGCTCCTCGCCGGAGGGAAGGACCATGTGCACGGAGAGGCGTCCGTCGGAGAGGCGGTCGGCTTGCACGCGGGTACCGTCGGCGTAGGTCTTGTCCATGTGGGTCTGGGCCGCGGCGAGGGGATTGGAACCGGTCCAGAATTCCACCAGGTTGAGCGCGATCGCGTCGATGAAGGCCGAGAGACCGTAGACGGGGAGCACGAAGCCGAACACGAAGAAGACGATGGACTTCACCCACTTGTTGCCCAGGGTTCCATTCCAGTTGTAGACCTTCTTGGTCAGCGCGAAGGACCCGTAGCATCCCTGCAGCGACAACGATCCGCAAAGCACCAGTCCGGCCAAGCCGATGGTCAACATCCGTTTGTGCATGTTCGATCTCCTTCGAAGAGTGAAGTTGGAATGGGTCTTATACCCATCCGCGCATCTTCCAACTATAAATCGATCGTCGCGGCGAACATCCCGGCAACGCCGCCGTACGGTTGCCCCCTGGATTTCCTTGACACCCGCGTCGGCCTTGAGTTGCTTTGGGAGAGCCGGACGCCGTCCCTGGGTCCTCCTCGCCGGAAAAGCCCCGGTGTCCCGGAAAAACAACAGGAGTATCGAATGCGAAAATTCCTTGCACTCGGCTTGCTCGCCATGGCGCCCGCGGTCATGGCAGACAAGTACGGCACCGCAGGTTGCGGACTTGGGTCCATGGTGTTCGGGGACCAGAAAGGGCTTGTCCAGCTGCTGGCCCTGACGACGAACGATTTCTACGGCATCCAGAGCTTCTCCATCACCTCTGGCATCTCGAACTGCACCGAAGACGGGGTGGCCATGGCCGGGCGAGAGAGGGAACTTTTCGCCGAAGCCAACTTCCAGGATCTTCGGCAGGAAGCTGCCCAGGGCCAAGGTGAAGACATCGGGGCCTTGGCGGGACTGTACGGTTGCCGCGGCGCCGAAGCCGCCTTTGGACATGCCTTGCAGTCCAACTATCCCAAGGTCGGTCTGGCACCCGACGCTCCGTCGATGCTCCAAGGCATCGACGAGGTCGTGCGCACGGACGCCGCCCTCTCCACCGCCTGCACCGGAAACTGAGGAATCGACCATGAAAAAGACAATTCTTCTGTTCATCGCGGCCCTGGCCGTCGCCAGCCAGGCCAAGAGCTACGGCCTGGCCGGTTGTGGATTGGGTTCCATGTTGATGGGGCCGAAGGGAAACCAGGTTTCCGCATCCACCACCAACGAGACATCGGGAACCCAATTTTTCGGGATCACCACGGGAACCTCGAACTGCGCGGAGGACGGAGTCGCCCTTCGCGACGAGGAAAGCCGATCCTTCGCCGAGGCGAATCTCCCCTCGCTGCGACAGGAAATGGCCCAGGGCAGCGGAGAAAACCTCCAGGTGCTGGCCTCCCTGATGGGTTGCGACCAGACCTCGTTCGGGCAGGACACCCGGAAGGGCTACGACGCGATCTTCGCCGGCGACGCCGACGCCGCGACGGTGGTCGACCGCGTGCAGGCGACCTCGGCCTGCTCCACGCGCTGAGTCCAGAGCCCGGATCCCTCCGCACCGCCCGTCGGCCGTCGGCCGTCGGGCGGTGGCTTTTCTTGGGATTCGCCTTGCTGGCCGGGTTCCGTACCGCCCATGCCGGCGCCACACCTGCGCGGATCCAGGCCCTGGTGGACTCCGCCGATCGCCGCGGCCTCTGGAAATCCCCCCGCTGGTTGGCCCTGGGCCGATGGCATGGACGGGAAGGGGCATGGGATGGCGACATCCTGGGCGGGTACTTCTACCTGGATCCCCTGGGGAGAACCGACCCCCGGCGGGAGCTGACCGCGACGATCCGCGACATCCTGGACAGTCAGGATCTGTCTCCATACGCCCGCGACACCACGCCGGTGCGCATGCATCCGCTGGTCAAGTTCCGGGCCAGGCTCCGGTTCCTGGAGGATTCCCTGGGAATCCTGCCCCGGGACCTTCCCCCGGAGGACGAATCCCGGTGGCTTCGATGGAAGCAGGGAATCCGTCCGAATCGCGTCGTGCTGGTCTACGCCTCGAGCTACATGGGGAACCCGGCGAGCCTCTTCGGACACGCGCTCCTGCGCTTCGACGCGGACGACCGGGAGGGCGGTCGGGTGGTGCTCGACTACGGGGTGGCCTACGGCGCCGCCATGCCGCCCGGCGATCCCTGGTATGCCGTGAAGGGCCTGCTGGGGTTGTACCCGGGATACTACACCATCGCGCCCTACTACGTGTCGCTCCAGAAATACGAGTACCTGGAGAGCCGCGACCTCTGGGAATACCCGCTGCTCCTGGACAGCATGCAGGTTCAGGTCCTGTTGGAACACGTTTGGGAAGAAGGCGCCGCGTGGAGCCGGTACCTCTTCTTCAACGGAAACTGCTCCAACCGCATCCTGGATCTCCTGGACGCGGTCCGGCCGGGCTCGCACCTGGCGAGCGAACTGGGGTTTCCGGCCTTCCCCTTGGAGGTGGTCCGGCTGCTGCAGCGCCACGGGCTCGCCGGCCCCCCGGTGTGGAGACCCTCCATCCTGTCCGTGTTCCGATCGCGCCGCGATTCGCTGGACCCGGCCGAACTCCGGCGGATGCGGGCGCTGGTGCGCGGGGACACCGCCTTTCCAACCGCGATCCCGGAGAAGACGGATTCCGTCAAGATCGCCGCCGCCCAGGACGCGGCCCTGGATTTCCTGAACTGGAAGATCCGGGATGCGGACCCCAAGGACCGGACCGGGTGGCTGGACAGGCAGGGGAGGATTCTCGCGCAGCGGGTCCGGTTCCCGCCCGCCGAACCCTTCGAGCCTCCGCCGCCCCCGTCCGTGCCCGAGGACGCGCACCGGAGTTGGCGCGCGGAATTCCTGTCCGGAGAAGCCGGTGGCGGTCCGTGGGTCGGGGCCGGGGTGCGCATGGCCTTCCACAGCCTGGACGATCGACCCACCGGCATTCCCGACGGCGCGGACGTCGAAGCCCTGGCTGCGGACGTTCGCATGCCCGTGGAAGATCCCCGGGGCTGGACCCTGAGAAGACTCGACGCGGGGAACGTTCTGGCCGCCGCTCCCTTCGACCGCGATGTCCCGAAACCCGCTTGGAGCCTGCGCTTCGGATTGCTCCCCCTGGAGATGGCCGGACAGCGGACGGTCCCGGTGGGATTCGCCTCCGGGATCGGACTTTGCCTGGGCGATCGCGCCGCGCGCGTCTGGGCCTTGGCCGAGGGTCGGACGGCATGGGCCCCCTGGACGGGATGGGACCGGTTCGCGGCGGGGCCGCAAGCGAGGGCGGGTTTCCTGGTCCTGGGGGGAGAGCGTTTCGGATGGCTCGCGGAAGGCACGGCGTTCCGCTCGTTGCTCCTCCAGCATGTCCTCGAAGTCCAGGCGAAGAGCGAAGTCCGGTGGAGCTTCACCCGGGACCTGGATCTGCGGGTGGGCGGGGAAGACGACACGAGACGCGATTGGAGCGGTTACGGTGGACTGGCCCTGCATTTCTGAACCGGGAAGGAGCATCCGGAGGATCGCGCGGTTCCTGTCCGCGCTGCCCTCGTTCGGACTGGTCGCCTGTTCCGGACTCTTCTACCAGCCTTCCCGCGTGGATTACTTCGATCCGGGAGTCCTGGGGTTCCGCTACCGGGACATCGATGCGCCCACCCCGTCCGGCCACCGCATCCGCCTCCGACTGGTGCGCCATCTGGGAGACACCGCCCGGGGCTTGGTCGTGCACTTCCACGGCAACGCGCAGAACCTGACCGCGCACTTCCGGTCGGTCGCGTGGATGGGGCTGCGCGGATGGGACCTGCTGCTGGTGGACTACAGCGGCTACGGAGCCTCCGAGGGAGAACCTTCGCAGCAACAGTCCATCGAGGACGCCAGGACGGCGCTGGACTGGGCGGCCGACAGCCTGCTCCCCTCGGAGCCCGGCAGGATCGTGCTCTACGGCCAGTCCCTGGGCGGTCCCATCCTCCTGAAGGCCTTTCCCGGGTGGAAGGCCCGAAACAAGACGGATCTTGTCATGACGGAAGGCGCCTTCGACAGCTATCGGGGCATCGCCCTGGACGCCGTGGAGCGCCACTGGGCCACCTGGCCCGCCGTTCCCCTGGTTCCGCTGCTCGTCTCCAACGCGGAATCCCCCGCGACCAGCATCCCGGCCATCTCCCCGACGCCGCTCCTGACGATCTCCTGCCTGGACGACAAGGTGGTTCCTCCCGGGTTCCAGAAGCGGGTGGACGATCTCGCCCGGCCACCGCACGCGTTCTGGATGCAAGCCGGCTGCAGGCACATCCAGTTCTTCCGGTCCGCATCCTGGCGGCAAAGGTTCGAGGCCTTCGTGGATTCTCTACCTTCCCCCCGATGAAGCTCCCGCTCCTTCTTTCCTGCTGCGCCCTCCTGGCCGGATGCTTCGGGGCCCCTCCGCCGGACCCGCCGTGCTCGGACTGGGCCGCCCCGACCGACCGACCCACGGAAATCAGGATCACGCGCAACATGAGCCGCAGGCCCACCGAAGTCTGGCGGGAGGCCCTGGATTCCGCGGGCGACTGGGTTCGCCACGGGCGGGACGTGAAGTACTTCCTGGACGGCCAGGTCAAGGCCGAGGAGAACTGGAAGATGGGCGTCCTGGACGGGCCCGCCGACTATTGGTTCCCGAACGGTCGCAAGCAGGGAGCGACCGTCTACCTGCACGGTCTGCCGGAGGGCCGGGCGGTATCCTGGCGGGAGGACGGGTCCATCGAATCGGAGAAAAACTGGAAATCGGGCAAGCTGGAGGGGTGGGACCGCCATTGGAACACCCACGGCGTCCTGGATCGAGAGCAGTTTTGGGTGGAGAACCATCCAGCCCCTCGCCCCGAGGAGATGAAACCGTGAACCTGATCCTGCTCGCCCTGCTGACCGTCCAAAGCGCCGCGCCCGCCAAGGTCCCGCTCGTGGCCATCACCCGCCTGCACGCCATCAAGGTGGATTCCGCCGAAGTCGATGTCATCGGGGAATCCCTCGCCTCCGCCCTGGTTTCCACCGGGAAGGTGCGGGTCATGGAGCGCTCCCAGATGAACCAGATCCTGACGGAGCAGGGTTTCCAGCAGAGCGGTGCTTGCGAAGGTGGGGACTGCGCGGTCCAGGTCGGCAAACTCCTGGGGGTCGATCGACTCGTGGTCGGAAGCGTGGGCCGGGTGGGGGAGACCTGCGCCTTGAATTTGCGGACGGTGGATGTGACCACCGGAGAGGTGGTGGGTATCTCCAGCCGCACCGTCCAAGGAGGCTTGGAGGCGGTGATCCGCATTCTCCCCGAGGCCGCCAAGGAGCTGGTCGGAATCCCCCCGGCGGAACAGCCCGCGCCCCCGATGCCGGTGACCGTTCCCGCCGGTCCCGCCAAGTCCTATTTCGGATTCCGGTTCATCCGCCCGGGGGCCTTGCTCCAGCAGACCTTGAACTCCTTGCACCAGACGGGAGATACGGGCGTCCTGGTTTCCGTGGTGGTCCGCGATTCCCCCGCCGCGAAGGGTGGACTTCGCGTCGACGACCTGGTCCTGGAGGTGGACGGAACCCCGATCCGCGGCATCGAGCAGCTCCAGGCCCTCCTGGCCAACCACCAGCCGGGCGACAACGTGGTCTTCCAGGTCCAACGCGGGCGCAAGCTCCTGTCCCTGAACCTGGTCGCCGGCAACCGACCCTGATGTCCCCGCGGAGCCATCAGGGCGCCGCTCCCCGCTTGAACTCCCAAAACGAAGAAAGCCCCCCGATGCGAATCCTCCCCATCGCCTTCGCTCTCGCCACCCTCGGATGGTCCGCCTCCCTGAAGGACCAGCTCTCGTTGTTCGCGACCCTCTCTCCGACGGATTCGGTGACCGCGTTGCACACGCGCACGGGCACGCTCGAAGCCACCATCCTGGACCAGAAGACGGGGTCGACGAGGAAGGTGAGCACACCGCTGAACGAGGTGGCGCGGGAGAAGATCCTGGACCAGGCCAAGGCGGAGAAGGTTCCCGTGGACGATTCCGTCTCGACCTCGTCCCTCCCCATTCCGCAGGTCGTCGCGGCGCAGACCGCGAGCAAGCAGTACCGCAGAGGATATTTCTGGAACGAGCTCGGGACGTCCAGCTACCTCTACGGAGCGGGCCTGCCCATCGTGTTCTGGGACGGGCTCTCCCCGCTCCCGGCGATCGGCCTGGGAATCCTCGCGGTTCCCGTCGAATACCTGGGCCATTCGGCGTTCGCGGCGAATCGGGATTGGACCCAGGCGAACGTCGAGGGCGTGGAACAGGCGGTGAACATGGAATTCTGGGGATCTGGTGCGCTCGGGGCGATCATCGGCGGGGATGATTACAACGCCTTGCGGGTCGCCGCCGGAGCCGCGATGATCGGTTACCCCTTCGCGATCCGGTACGGATACGAGAACGGTTCCTCGTTCGTGGACAATCCCGGCCGTCTCGCGATGAGAAAGGACATCGCCTCGGACGCGGCCGTGGCCGCCCTATTCGTCCCCTATCTCTTCGTGCAGAAAGTGACAGACGGCGACGGATTCGTGCGCATGGAAGGCGCGGTGGCTCTGGCCGGCTACGCGGGTGGATATCTCCTGGCCAACACCTGGAAGCCCGACCAGCATGTTCCCCTGGGGAATCCCGACGGGATCGGCCAGTGGGGACTTCTCGGTGCAGCTGCAGGCGAAGAGATCGCGGCCTTCGCCGATGTCCAAGGTCAAAGACCCAACGTCGCGCTGCCTCTGGCAGGGTACATCGGCGGTCTGGGAGCCGGGTGGTTCGCCTTCCAGCACCGCGATGATCCGGAGGAAAGGGCCTTCTACAACGGAATGGGTCTCGGTGGTGGAGAACTGGCGGGTTTGGGGATCTGGCTCATGACAGGTGCATCGGATAGCCGGATGGGATTCACCTCCTGCATGGTGGGTGGGGCGTTCGCAGGGTACCTGGTTTCCAACGCGCTCACCTCCGACATGCAGGAACATCCCAGGTCCAGCACCGCCTGGATCCGCGATGTCAGCATCGATCCCCTGCCGGTCCTCGCGCTCGCCGCGCGGCCCGACGGCTCCTCGGAGCGCATCTGGCAGGTGCCGGGGCTCCAGGTCCGGTTCCGGTAGCTGCCCCGGTAATAGCCGCCGGGGACGGGTCCGGGAGCGAGTCGGTTTGGATCTTGGGGGGAATCGACCGTTCCCTCCCAACCAAAGGATTCCAACGTGCCCACGCTCTTCGATCCCCTGACCCTCGGCGACCTGGAGCTTCCCAACCGCATCTTCATGGCTCCCCTCACCCGGTGCCGCGCCGACGCGGGGCGCATCCCCAACGCCTTGATGGCCGAGTACTACGCGCAGCGAGCCTCGGCGGGCCTGATCCTGAGCGAGGCCACTTCGGTGAGCGCGCAGGGAGTGGGTTATCCCGACACCCCCGGCATCTGGTCCCTGGAACAGGTCGTGGGCTGGAAAGCTGTGACGAAAAGCGTCCACGAAGCCGGGGGGCGCATCTTCCTGCAACTGTGGCACGTGGGCCGGATCTCGGATCCCGTCTACCTGGAGGGACAGCTCCCGGTGGCGCCCAGCGCCATCGCCGCCACCGGCCATGTCAGTCTCCTGCGGCCCCAGAAACCCTACGTGACGCCGCGGGCGCTGGATCTCCTCGAGATCCCCGGGATCGTGGAGTCCTACCGCGTGGGCGCGAAGAACGCCGTGGAAGCCGGGTTCGACGGGGTGGAGATCCACGCCGCCAACGGGTACCTGCTGGACCAGTTCCTGCAGGATGGATCCAACCACCGCACGGACGGCTACGGAGGGTCGGTGGAGAATCGCGCCCGTCTGCTCCTGGAGGTGGCGGACGCCGTTACGGGGGTTTGGGGACCTGGCCGCGTGGGGGTGCACCTCGCGCCACGAGGTGGTTCGGGAGGCATCTCCGATTCCAATCCCCGGCAGACCTTCTCGCACGTGGCCCGGGAGCTGGGCGCGCGCAAGGTCGCCTTCCTGTGCCTGCGCGAATCCGCCGGACCGGACAGCTTGGCTCCCACGTTGAAGGAGATCTTCGGGGGCGTCCTGGTGGCAAACGAAGGCTTCACCAAGGCCTCCGCAACGGAATGGCTGGACGCCGGAAAGGCCGACGCCTTCGCTTTCGGCGTGCCATTCCTCGCCAATCCGGACCTTCCCGCGCGCTTGCGGACGGACGCAGCACTCAACCCGCCGCGACGGGAACTTTTCTACGGAAGGGGCGAAGAAGGGTACACGGACTACCCGACGCTGTGATCTTCCCTTGAAATAGCGGTTCTCCCAATGGGGTAATCTCGGTATGCGGGGTGCGCGGTGCACCCAACGCGCAGGAGAAAACCATGCGGGGAAGTTTCGTCGCCATCTTGCTGATCGCCGGGTTCCAACTCCAGGCCCGGGCTGCGGTGCCATCCGTTTTCGCGGCCCGCGGCCCCGGTGGCGGGGGGGCGCTCTTTTCGCCGAGCTTCTCGCCGGACGGGTCCGAGCTCACCGTCTCCTGCGACATGAGCGGGCTGTACCACTCGCAGGACGCGGGCCATTCCTGGGCGCTGGCGTCCTTCCAACAGATCCAGGCCGGACGTTCTTCCCAGGTCTTCTGGTCGGGCGCCGACCTGTATTCGATCGACAATTCCTCCGGGGCCGGTCTTGTGGTGCGCAGCCCCGACGACGGGGCCACCTGGAGCCCGGTCGCTACCGACCCCACCTCGGGGAACGGGGTCTACGACGTTTCGCCGGATCCGAACGACCCGAATCGGCTCCTCGCGACGGGATGGGATTCCCTCTACGCCTCCCGAGACGGAGGAGTCTCCTGGAAGGGGATCGAAGGCGAGCCCGACGCGGGTGCCGGAGTGCTGTTGGGTGGGGTCTTCTGGAACGGCGCGGATGTCTACTTGGGGACCAACGGCGGTCTTTTCGTTTCGCACGACAGCGGTTGGACCTTCGCCGCCTCTTCGGTCTCGGGGATCCCCTCCGGCCAGAGATTGATCGCGCTGACGGGTGGCCGCAAGGGCTCGACGGTGGAGTTGTTCATCGCCACCGCCGCCGTCGGAGACGTCTACAACGGCGTGGATGTGGAGGACTTCCACTCCTCGACCACGGCGCTTTGGACCTGGACCACGGGAGGGGCTTCCTGGACGCCGCGCACCACGGGGATCGATCCCACCCACCGGTTGTACCTGCTGGGACAGGCCGCCACGACCACCGACACGCTCTTCGCCGCGGGCGGGATCTACCAGACCGACTGGCCGGAGATCTACCGCTCCGTGGACGGTGGAGCGACCTGGACGGAAATCCTGGGTGCGACGGGAAATGTCAACGTGTCCACGGGATGGGCGGGCAGCGGCGGAGACCGGGACTGGAGCTACGGGGGTTCGGCCTGCGGGTTCGGCGTCGCCTCCGGGAACGGTTCGGAAATCGCCTACACCGACTACGGGTTCGTCCACGTCTCCGACGACGGAGGCGCCACCTGGAGGCAGGCCTACCTGGATCCCGCGGACCAGAATCCGTCCGGTGCCGCGACGCCCAAGGGCAGGGCCTACCGGTCCGCGGGACTGGAGAACACATCCTCCTGGACCGTGGCCTGGGGAGACTCGCTGCACGTGTTCGCGGGGTATTCCGACATCAAGGGGACCCTTTCCGCGGACGGCGGAGTCTCCTGGGGATTCGGCTATTCGGGCGATGCCGACAATTCCATGTACTGCATCGCGAAAACCTCGGACGGAAAGCTCTACGCGGCCACCTCCACGGTGCACGACCTCTACGAGAGCACGCACCTGAAGGACGCGACCCTGGTTTCGGGGTCCGGCCACGTGCTGGTTTCCGCCGACAAGGGGGCGACCTGGACGACCTTGTGGAGTCCGGGGCACGTCGTGGCCTGGGTCGCGCCGGACCCCTCCGACCCGAAGACGATGTACGCGAGCGTGGTCGATTCCGCGACCGGTGGGGTCTGGGGCACCCACAACCTGGACCAGGGGGTCTTGGCGACGTGGACCCGCCTGTCGGCTCCTCCTCGCACCCAGGGCCATCCGTACGACCTGCGCGTCCTTTCCGACGGTTCGGTCCTCGCGACCTTCTCCGGCAGGATCGACGGCACCGGCGCCTTCACCGCGAGCTCCGGCGTGTTCCGCCTGGCCAAGGGCGCTTCGAATTGGCAGGATCTGTCGGATCCGGGGATGAAGTACTGGACCAAGGACGTGGTGGTGGATCCCTCCGACGCCACCCAGAAGACCTGGTGGGTGGGCGTCTTCTCGGGCTGGGGCGGAGCGCCCAACGGCCTGGGGGGACTGTACCGCACCGTGGACGCGGGTGCGCATTGGACCAAGGTCTGGAACCAGGACAGGGTGGAGTCGGTGGGGTTCCCGCCGGATGGGGGCACCGAGATCTACGCCACCACCGAGACCGGCGGACTTTGGCATTCCGACGACAGGACCGCGAGCGCCCCCGTCTTCGCCGTGGTGGACGCCTACCCCTTCCGCCAACCGGTGCGGGTCCTCTTCAATCCCTGGGATCCCGCCGAGATGTGGGTGACAAGTTTCGGCAACGGGCTGCGGATGGGGCGCCGCGACGGTGGTTCGGCGGTGCGACCGGTCGTCCACCGGGCCCGGCTGGATGTGGTCGACCTCGGGTCCGGCCTGCTCGTGGAAGGGCTGCCCGCCTCGCGGACCCTGCTTTGCCAGCTGCGTGCGATGGATGGCCGGAGCCTCTGGGAGGGACAGGCGACATCCGACGCCGGAGGGAAGATGTCCCTACCGATGTCTCCCCACGGCATCTTCCGACTGGAAATCTCCGGGGTCGGAGCCCGGATGGTGCTGCGACCCTGAGGAGAGCCGTCGGCGAACCGGCTCAACGAGCCGATGGATCCGGTGGTTGCAACACGACCTGGCTCCCGTTGGATCCCAACCGCCCGCTGGGGTCGTGGTTCTTGTCCTCTGTCGCCTCGCCGAGGCCGAGCAGGCGGATTTTTCGGGACCAGGCGTCGTTGAACCCCGTTTTCGCCAGGCTGCGCCGGATGCCCGAGGCGCCTTCGCGAACCAGGGACACGCTGTCCAGGCACAGGGTGGACGTGTCGGTGCCGAAGTCGAATTCCAGCCGCGCGACCGAGTCCGTCGCGGTCGCCGCGAACGAGTGGCTGAAGTGCGCCAGCGATGTCCCGATGGTGGTGGTCCAGTCGGTGGACAGGGCGCCGAAGGGATCGTGGTTCTGCACCAGACCCACCTGGAGGGGACGGCCGACCGAGGCACGGGCGGCGAAGTTCAGGTCGTAGACCTCGCCGAGCTGCAACGACAGACCCAGCCAACTGAACTGCGCCATCCAGTTGGAGGCTCCCACGGAAGCGGGATGGAGGCAGGCGGAATTGCCAGCCACGGTGGGGCCGCCCCCCACGGTGGGGTCGCTCCACCACGACCAGCCCAGCAGGCCTTGGGCGAAATTCCCGTTCCCGATCTGTTCTCCGGCGGGAACGAACACCGCGGTCACCGTGTCGTTGGCCGCCACCACCACCGTGTCCGGATTCCGGGCGCCGCCGTTTCCGCCCACCCAATGGTCGAAGCGCCATCCGGACGCCGGTGTCGCCACGAGGGCGACCTTCGAAAATGTCGGGTAGGTGGCTTGGTCGGGGGACTTGGAGACGTTCCCTTGGCCTTGCACCTGGGCCACCAACGTAAAGGGTCCCGTGCCCTGGGCGAACTTCCAGACCCGCACGTAATCGACCAGGAAATCCTTCTGCCCGAAATTCGCCGTGTCCACCGCACCGGGCCAGGACCCCCCCACCGCGAAGTTCAGGATCAGGAAGAACCGCTGGTCGAAGGGCCAGGTCTTCCAATCGCCGGTGTTGGCGTACTTGAGGAACGTGGCGTCGTCGAACTGGAGGAAGAGGCTGTCGGGCCGCCACACCAGGGAGTAGAGATGGAAGGCGCTGGAAAGGGTGGGGCTGGTGGCCACGCCCTGCGCCTGACCGCCGGCATGGAAGTGCAAGGTTCCATAGTCCTTGGTCGGGGTGGACCCGATGTTCTCCATGATGTCCATCTCGCCTCCGTCCGGCCAACCGCCGTAGGGACTTTGGGTGGGCAGCATCCAGATGGCCGGCCACACCCCGACGCCGGAGGGGAGTTGGGCGCTCACGTCCACGCGTCCGTACAGCCAGTCCGCCTTGGCCTTGGTCAGAAGCCGCGCCGACGTGAACCGGCAGGGGCCGTACCAGCAGGCGCCCGTGTCTTCCCGGATGGCGGAGATCACCAGATGGCTCCCGTCGCAGTGGGCGTTCTTCAGCCGGGCATCGGTGTAGTACTCCGCCTCGTCGTTTCCCTCGCCGGTACCGCCGGTGTCGTAGCCCCACTTGGTGGAGTCGGGCAGGCCCGTCCGGTCGAACTCGTCGGACCAGACCAGGAGACTGTCCAGCGCGTGCGAGGAAACCGCCACCAAGGCCACCGTCGCCCATGTCCTGCCCGTCCATCCCATCCCATTCCTCCTGGTAAACCTCCTTGGCAGTCTAACTCGGAGAGAGGTTCGCCGCCGTGCGGTCGCACCGGATCGTCGAGCCTCCCCGAATCCCTTTCTACCGTTCACTGCGGATGAGCCGCACGGGAACCGTCGACGTCGTCGTGGTCGACGACGAGAAGGAAATGGCGCTGGTCCTTAGGGACCTGCTGGAAGCCGAAGGACTGCGCGCCGAGGCCACGGTGGATCCGCGCCAGGCGCTCCTGCGGGTCCGCGAGGGCAAGGCCCGGGTGATCCTCTCCGACGTCAACATGCCGGGCATGACGGGCATGGACCTGGTGCGCGAGACCCGCCGCGTGGACAATTCCGTGCCCGTGCTGCTGATCACCGCCTTCGCCACCATGGAAGCGGCGATGGAGGCGGTGCGCGCCGGCGCCTACCACTACCTGACAAAACCCGTCCAAGCCGACGACCTGCTCCTGTGGGTGCGGCGCGCCCTGGAGGACGTGCGCCTGCGCACGGAGCTGGCGGGGCTGAAGGGCGCCGACGAATCCCTGCACAGCCTGAATCCCTCCATGCAACGGATCCTCTCGCAGGTGCCCAGATTGGCCCAGCTCTCCGGCACCGCGATGGTGACCGGGGAATCGGGGACCGGCAAGGAGCGCGTCGCGCGGGCCCTCCACTTCCTGAGCCACCGCGCGGAAATGCCCTTCGTCCCCCTCAACTGCGGGGCGATTCCGGAAAGCCTGATCGAGTCGGAGCTCTTCGGTCACGAGGAGGGATCCTTCACCGGTGCCGTGCGCGCCCAGGAGGGGCTGTTCGAGGTGGCCGGCGAAGGGACCCTTTTCCTGGACGAGATCGGCGAACTGCCGCTCCTGATGCAGGCCAAACTGCTGCGGGTGCTGCAGGAAGGCAGGTTCCGCCGGATCGGGTCGCGCAGGGAGCTGGAGTTCAAGGCCCGCGTGGTGGTCGCCACCAACCGGGATCTCGCCGAGGAGGTCCGCTCGGGCCGTTTCCGCGAAGACCTGTTCTACCGGATGAACGTCATCCCCATCCACCTGCCCCCGCTGCGGGAACGCGTGGAGGACGTGATGCCTCTCGTCCAGCGGTTCCTGGAGCGCCACTGCCAGCGGGCGGGCCTGCCGGTCCGCCGGTTGTCCAAGGAGGCCCAGAACCTGCTGCTGTCCCACCATTGGCCGGGAAACATCCGGGAGCTGGGCAACGCCATCGAGAGGGTCGTGGCCTTCACGGACGCGGAGATCGTGCAGGCCGAGGATTTCTCCTTCCTGCGCGACGAGAGCGCCCGGCTCGGGGGAGACGACCCCCTGGAAGCCCAATGGCCCACACTCGAGGAACTGGAGCGCCGCTATCTGGAGAAGGTGCTGCGCCGCACGGGTGGCCATCGCGGACGCGCCTGCGAAATCCTGGGCATCGACCCCAAGACGCTCTACCGGAAACTGCGGGAGGGCTGAGGCCGGCCACGGCCCGATCAGGCCCGCTTCGCTCCGCCTTGTCCCGTCGTGGCCACCGGAAACAGCTGGACGCAGACCTGCAGGACACGGTCCGGGGAACGGGTGGCGCCCGCCCGGGCCTGGACCTGTCGGCGCAGGTCGGAGATCCAACCGCTCACGAGGGGAAGATCCTTCGAGGAGAGAGCGACCGTCAAGGTGGAGATGTCCCGCTGGGCGGGGTCGCATCGATCCAGGCTTTCCGAGGCCAGCGAGAGGGCCTGCGCGTGCCACTTCCGCAACACGTCCCCGGGAACCCCTCGGCCGGGCGCGACATGGGGCTCGGCAGGGGCCAAGCTGCCGTGTTCGTCGCGCGCCAGGAGTCCCAGCGTTTCCAGGAGCCGCACCGAACCTGACGCTTCGGCGGCGCTCTGCGGAGGCAGGCACAGGGCTCCGAGTTCCCCGGCGTCGGCGGTTCGCGCGACGCTCGCCAGGGCGCGCAGGACGGTGTGCC
>Ga0302270_10001930_pt1 | contig 20558 bp, 18 predicted proteins | sample III_Bog_E2_3_FD_198773 | JGI IMG/M metagenome (GOLD analysis project Ga0302270, IMG submission 198773) | Peat permafrost microbial communities from Stordalen Mire near Abisko, Sweden - III_Bog_E2_3 | ecosystem: Environmental > Terrestrial > Soil > Wetlands > Peat | place: Sweden: Abisko... | reverse complement strand
TTCGCGCGGGCAGGCTGCAATGATCGGGCTGCTGGAGATTGCGGGAGTGATCGGCGTACTGACGCCGGCCTCGCTTGTTCCTATCCATTTGCCTGTTCACCTTGTCGTCCGGCTGGCGGCTGGCGGCTTGGCGCTGCTGATGGTGGCTGCCGGGATTTATCACCTGCGCCGCCAGGAGTCTGCCGCGCCCGCTGTAACCATGTTTCTGCTGGCGCTCTTTGTCATCTTTGGCCGCTGGCCCCAATAGGGTACACTGAGTTGGCCGATTCTCTCAATGTCCCCCTCGGGGGCAACCAGGATCGCAGCGCACGAAATCGCCTGATCGGCGTATGAGCCATTCAGGAAACTGCCGCTTCGATCTCCTCCCACTCCCCGTTGGTCAGCTTCAGCGCCGCGGCGGCCACGTTCTCCTCCAGATGCGCCACCTTCGACGTACCCGGAATCGGCAGCATCACCGGCGACAGCTGCAAGAGCCACGCCAGCGATAGCTGCGCTGGTGAAGCCGAATGCCGCTTGCCAATCCGCGCCAGCGTCTGTGCCGACGGATGCTCAGGCCTGAGCAGCTTGCCTCCCTGAATCGGATACCAGGGAAGGAATCCGATCCGGTGCGTCTCGCAATAAGCCAGCGTATCTTCGTGCCGCCGGTCGGCCAGACTGTATCGATTCTGGACAGTGGCGATCTTGACAATCTTGCTGGCTGCTTCAATCTCCGCCGGCGTCACCTCGCTGAGGCCTATGTGGCGAATCTTTCCCTGCTCCTGCATGCGCCGCAACGCGCCCAGCGACTCTTCGAGCGGCGTGCGCGGGTCGATTCGATGCAGTTGGTATAGGTCGATGCGCTCCAGCCGCAGCCGCCTCAGGCTCATCTCAACACACTGAATGAGGTATCCCGCGCGCCCCACGTACTCGGTCTTGGCCGGTCCCTGCCGGGTGATGCCGCCTTTGGTGGCGATGACCACTCCCGGCGCATAAGGATAAAGCGCCTCGCCGATCAGCCGTTCGGCAATCTCGGGGCCGTAGGCGTCGGCGGTGTCGATGAGGGTGACTCCGAATTCAACAGCCCAGCGCAAAACGCGTCGAGCTTCGGCGGGGTCAGCGGGCTCGCCCCAGGCGCCGTCGCCCACCAGCCGCATGGTTCCGTAGCCGAGACGATGGACCGGCAGGTCGCCGCCAATAAGAAATGTGCCGCTGGCAGATGCAGAAGGTGTTGGTACACTCATGGCTGATTGGATGCTGTGCGCTGCAGAAAGATGGAGAACTGTGAACGGCACGAGGCGGCCGGGAACCACGCATTATCCGGCTACGTATTCTGAACTCAAGAGCAGAGCAAGGAGAACACCATGAGCAGCCAACCGTATCCCAACCCGCAGGGCATCTTTTATCGGCAATATGAGCTGGTGCGCCGCGATGAAGTCGTCGGCATTCTGCTGGCGCTGTTTCTGGGCGGTTTTGGCGTACATCACTTCTATCTGCGCCGAACGGGTCTGGGTATGCTCTACCTTTGCTTCAGTTGGACGCCTCTTCCGTGGGTTCTGGGCTTTGTCGAGTGCTTCTTCATGCCGGCAAGGGTGCGGGAATTCAATGCTATTCAGGCAGCCGGTATTGCGATGGCGCTCGGCATCCCGATGGCAGGATGGGGTCAGCCGCTGAACGTGACGGTGAATATGCCGCCTGCTGGGCAGCCAGGGCCAGCAGGACAAGCGAACATGCTCGTAGCCTGCGGACGCTGCCGCCTGACCAACGCCCCGGGCGCGCGCTTCTGTTCAGGGTGCGGGTCGGTGCTGTAATCAACTTCAGTGCCGAACCGCACAATTCCTACATATTCGCATGTCCCGACCGCATCGACTCGTTGAACTGCGGCTTGGTGAAGTTCAACGCCGCATCCAGACTGGCCTGATACTCCGGTCCGAGAGACATCAGCTTCGGGGTGGCTGCGGCAAAATCGCCATAAAGCGCGAGCAGTCCTTCGCCGGCCTTGCTCCCGGCCATGCGCAGCAAATCGTTCTCTGTAGTGTTGAGGTACTGAGCGTCTCTCGGGTCGGCGATCCATACCGGCGCGCTCTCTCCCAGCACCCCGCTGAGCCAGTAGACTTTGCGCAACAGGTATTCCAGCCGCTCCTCGTCGTTGGTCTCGGTAAACAAAAACTTCTTTTGCCAGCGGCTGTAGTAGCGAGTGGTGACAGGGACAGGCTGGCGGTTTCCGCTCTTGATGAACTCAAGCTGGCCCATGTCGATCGTCTTGCGGACCGCGTTGTAAACGAAAGTCTCGGCGTATGGCTGCTCCATGGCGGGCACGATCTCAGCAAAGGTGAGGGTCACGGAGGCGGCGATCTTGGCGTGCAGGTTATGCGTACCGCCGTCGGCCAAGTGGACTTCACCGTGGACGATATAGGTGTCAGAGCCGGAGGTGGAGCGATGGAAGGGCCATTGGAACCGCCCAAAGGCCACTGGCAGGCCGCCGAGGGTGACGTAGCATTCGGGGCGGGGATTGCGGAGGCGCTTGGCTTTGGCCGCGAGGTGCGCCGTCATGGAGGGAAGCAGGTCCGGCTTGTCAAAGGAGAACGCCTCGCTGAGTTCCAGCAGAAGCTCGCGGCCGGCAAAGTCGGGGTCCGGCAACCCAAGCCGGAAGACAGCAGTAGGCCGGCTGTGATAGTCGCTGCCGGTCGTGGCGGAGACCAGTACCAAACCAGCCCCGGCGGCGGCGGCTTCGAGGGATGAGACGAGCGTGGACTTCAGAGCTTCTGTCATTGAAGGGGAATCCTGTATCGGAGATCGTTGCGTATTCATTCTAGACGATTCGGGGTTCTTCTAGAGTGCGCGATGAGCCGCAAATGACCTCTCATTCAATTAGACTCCGCGGACCGGGCCGGTACTTGAGTCGCTGGGCACCACGCAATTCAGTAGGCGATCCCAGTCTGGGCGATGGGGCACTATGGCAGATGGGGCTGAACCAGGTCAGTCGCCTTCTGGAGACTTTCTTCCTCGTCCCCGAAGCCATCGATCCAATGCACTTCCGGCTCCCGTCGGAACCAGGTCAACTGCCGCTTGGCATAATTGCGATGGCCCTGCTGGGCAGCGGCGATCCCAGCTTCTTCACTCCATGTCCCTTCCAGCACGGCCATAGCCTGCCGGTAGCCGAGTGAGTCCAGCGTCTTCACAGGCCCATAGCGCGCGAGCAAGCCTCGCGTCTCTTCAACAAGGCCAGCCGCAAACATGGCCGCCGCCCTCCGGTTGAGGCGATCGTACAATGTCTTTCGCGGTGGGTTGAGACCGATCCGCAGCAGCCGGAAACCAGTCAGCGCGTCTCTCGACAACGCCTTGCTGCCCAGCACCAGGGAAAGCGGCTTGCGGGCTGTGAGGCAAACCTCAATGGCTCGAATCAGCTTGGGTGTGTCGTTTGAATGAATGCGCGCTGCCGAGGGCGGGTCCAGCCGGGCCAGCAGGCGATGGAGCCAGTCTTTCGCGTGCCTTTCGCGGCTGCGGGCCAAACCGCGTTCCAGGCGCATCCGCAGTTCCGGCTGCCGCTCCGGCCCGGCAAAGAGGCCATCGGTCAAGGCGCGCAGGTAGAGGCCAGTTCCCCCGGTCACTATGGGTAGTTGGCCTCTCGCGGAAATCTCCTTGAGCGCCGCTCTTGCCACCTTGCTGTACTGGCCCGCTGTGAAGGACAGATCCGGCTCGGCAATGTCGATCAGATGGTGAGGCAGGCGAGCCCGGTCCTCTGTTGTTGGCTTGGCCGTGCCCAGGTCCATGCCGCGATAGACGGCCACCGAGTCGCAACTGACGATTTCTCCGCCGAAGCGCTCACCCAGCGCCAGCGAAAGCGCCGTCTTGCCGCTCCCCGTTGGCCCCAGCAGCAGCACGGCAAGCGGATCGCCGCCGCCAAGGAGTTGGCTCGATCCAGCATGATCGCCGGAGATCATAGACGCCACCATCCCGGCGGGAATATCCACCTGGGATTGGTGTGAAAGAGCCACCATAAGCAGATCACCGCCGCAACCAGCAACAGCCCAAGCGCCTGGTTGCGCCGGAAAACCTGTGTCTGCTCAGCCCGGCGCGCCTTCTCGGCCAGTTGCCGGTAATGTGGCTTGATGCGGGTTTGCACCATGGGAGTTCTTCCTCTGGACTGGAACGATGCGCCGGATTGCCAGGCACCAGTATAGGCGAAGAGCAGTTGTGGATTAGGTGGGGGGCAAGTCCTCAGGGCAAACGCGCGTCGGTTCTTCCCAACCTATCCTTCGATTGAAACAGCGGAGTCTTCCTGAGTGGCTAAAGCTCGCGGCGGCCCTCCATGGCGCGCGCCATAGTCACTTCGTCTGCGTACTCGATGTCGCTGCCGGCGGGAACACCTGTTGCAATGCGCGTGATCTTGACCGAAGGGCTGCGCAACGCAGTGGCGAGCCAGTGTGCGGTGGCTTCGCCTTCGAGAGTGGGACTGGTAGCCAGGATGACCTCGTCCACCTCGCCGCGCTCGACGCGGGCGATCAGCGTGCCTGAGCGCAACTGATCGGGGCCTATGCCGTGGAGCGGCGAGAGGGTTCCGTGCAGCACATGATAGACGCCCTGGTAGCCGCCCTGCGAGCTTCGCGTGCGCTCGACGGCTGCGATGCTGGTGGGCTCCTCGACCACGCAGACCAGGCGCTGGTTGCGGGTGGGGCTGGAGCAGTAAGCGCAGGGATCGACATCGGTGACGTTGTTGCAGATGGAGCACAGGCGGAGATTGGCCTTGAGCGAGCGCACCGCTTCGGCCAGCGCCGCCGCGTCATCGTCGGTGGAGCGCAGGATATGGAAGGCGAAGCGCTGGGCGCTCTTGGTGCCCACGCCGGGCAGCTTCTTTAACTCTTCAATGAGCCGTGCCATCGGCTCTGCATATCGCGCCATGTTGCTGCCTTATTTGGAGGGTCTAGACCCAAGTACTTCGATCAGGATAGCGGATTGCCGCGGTAGCCGGCTGCTGCCTTGCAGGCCGAACGCGAATTGGACTTGGCGAAGGCGGGATTTCATAACAGATTTGACGCCGGCGCATGGGCGCAATCGGAGACAGCTCAGGCAGTGAGACCGTTTGATCGTGAATACGATCTGGTCAGTCTGGCTGCCGGCCAAATCCCGGTGTTGAGAGCGGCGGGTCAATGCTGAAATATCAGCGAACAGGCTCGGCCAAAACTTCAATGGCATTGACAAGCGGGTAGTTAACATCGGGGATGAAGGAAAGTTCGATCCGGCCTTGAGCAGTTGCCTGGACATTGTCAAATGTCTTTACAACTGGGTTCGCCCCGCCTTCCGCCATGATGTCGAAATTTTTCAGAATCATGCTTCCATTGCATGAAACATCGAAGACCCGGCTGCCCGGCCCACCTGTTCCGGAATTCTGTTTTCCGAACCAGGGTTCGGAAAAGTACAACGCGACGCGGTACTTCGCAAGCGGAACGACGGGGATGTCATAACGAAAGCGCCCTATTCGATTGTAGCTATAGATACCGTTCTTCGCGGTCCTCGTCAAGTCGGGGAATAGACCCCTTCGCCCTCCAATAAAGTAACGATCGGAGAGCCACACGTTGTTGGCGGAGTCCGTAATGGAAACAGGACTTGCGGTGACACGGACCGGCAGCAATGCCTCGGAGTTGGCGGGCAAAATCTCGACAGCATCCAGCAAAGAGACCTCGCTGGTGTAGTCGAGATGGATGGCGCCATCGTTCTCGGGCCGAACTCCTGTCAGGACCATGGAGGTTGCTATACCGTTTCCTCCCGCATGGTCAACCACATCGAAACTGATTCCCGCGCCCGCATTGATGGAGACCAGTACAGGGCTTGTTGCAGTCGGCAGGTCCGTAGTCTCCGCAAAGTGGAAGTGGACCTCGTAGTCGCCCGGCGCGACAGGGAAAAGGCAATGCGCGATTCCACGGACTCCGCCTAAATATAGATAAGGATCCTCTGTTCCTGCGATTTTCTGAGCTGGTACTGTGCCGCTGTCCCCGCTTGAACAATATTTTCCTGGCATCCATGAAAATCCGGAGTGATCTACATAAGGTTGGCGGCCCTTTCCCAATAACGCGCGGATTGTGTTCTTTGGCTGCGGCAGAGCTGCAAACGAGTCCTTGGCCGGGGTCGCGGGCGGCTTCGCTGTGCCGCGATGAACAAAATAGTCGAGGCCAAACAAGAGGGTGAGCGCCGCAAGGGCGACTGCCGGCACAAGCCATCGCAGCCTGCGCCACGAAAGGCGCGCGAGCTGAGCACTATCAACGCTGGCCTTTTCCTGCTCGGGCGCAGCGGCGCCAACTGCCTGATCTCCGAGCACACCCGGTGCTGCGGCGTCGCTCCGATGGATAAATGACGGCAGGTACCGGCCGCTAGGGATTAGGATTTGTACCGGCCGGCCTGTGCCGACCGTCTGATAAACATCCTGTAGGCGCTTGCGAAGAGAATGGGCAACGACCCGGACGATCGTGTCGGACTGCGGGTCGAAATCACTGCGCCGCCCCAGCGCTTCGGTCGCGATTCCATGCTCACTGATCTGGTCGTCGTGACCGAGGAAGTGCTTCTCGCAGACATATGCGAGCATACGGGCAAGATTGCTGGATCGACCAAGCACGCTGGAGCTCAGCAGCCAGTTCAGCTCTTCTCTTTCAGCCTCGAGCCTCTTCTCAACCTCCTGCATCGACGCACCAAATCTCCTGCCTGAAATGAGTTCTCACTTGCTCGTCCAGCTACCGGAGAATATACCACCTGGAAAGAATTTCCGGCTTTGCAACATCTCCCCTTTCATCTGCTGCCATTCTCGTTAACCGTGAAAGGAAACCAGCTAAGTTATAGATTAACCGGGGGATGGAAAGAATATTAACAATGTTAACGTTCGATTCTGGCGCTTTCTGCCACGCTGCAAACTCATTCTTTTCATCGTCATTCCCGTGCGGTCGAGATTCACTTCTCCCCTCGGCATTTCTTAACTTCCAATTTACATGACAGACCACGAACTGGTTGGTACTTTTCCTCTTGACATTCAAGACCCAAAACCTCAGTGCGCCAATTCGCAGTCCACGGACTCGGTAATATGCGAACGCACACGGGGAGAACGGGGCGCGAATTGCTCAAGACTCTGGAGGCTTCAAACATGAACACACGTATATTGGTAAGACGCTCGCGGCTATGTGCGAGCGCCCGAATATTCGCGGCGCTCGTCTTCGTTCTCACCGCCGGCATCGTCGCTTTTGGACAGCAGATCACCGGCGCTATTGTCGGAACGGTAACGGATCAACAAGGCGCGGTGGTTAGCACGGCCACCGTGAAGGCAACCAACCTGGATACCGGGTTCTCGCGGTCGGCGCCGGCAAACGGTGAAGGGGAGTACCGCATCGATAACCTTCCCGTGGGCCGGTACACCGTCGAGGCGACGGCGCCCAGCTTTGAACGCTTCCTGCAAAAGAACATCACCATCGACGTGGCCCAGACGCGGACGGTCGGAATCAAACTTGCCGTCGGCGCGCTGTCTCAGACCATTACGGTCAATGACGCTCCCCCGCAGATCAATACAACCGACCCGGTATTGGGACGGACCATTGAGCCGGAGGAGGTCATCGGCCTGCCGCTGGTCAACCGCAATGCTTACACCGAACTCTCCCTCACGCCTGGCATCATGGCCAATAGCAGCAGCACCACCGCGAACCCCGCAGGCACCCCCAATTTCCAGGTTGGATTGCCGTCGGAAGATGTTCAGGTTAACGGGTCGCTCGATTCCGGCAACGGAACCGTCGCATTCTATCTGGATGGCGGCAACAACATAACCGGTATGCGCAACTACGGCAACCCGGCTCCCAACCCCGACGCAGTCGAAGAGGTCCGCGTCGACACCAACGCATTCGCGGCCGAATACGGCCAGTTCTCCGGCGCTATCGTTTCGGTTGTCACAAAGTCGGGAACGAATAAGTTCCACGGCAGTGTGTTTGAGTTCAACCGCAACACTGACTTCAATGCCTGGAATTGGGGTGTGGCCCCGGGTACCGCGCTTGTTAATAGTGCCGGATTTTCCACAAAGGCGCCTTACCACCGCAACCAGTATGGAGGAACCGTCGGCGGCCCCATCAAGCACGACAAGTCCTTCTTCTTCTTCAGCTATGCCGGGCTGAAACAGATACAAGGCGGAACAGTCTCAGGCGCTACAGTACCCACGCTTGCCGAGCGCCAAGGTGACTTTACCCAGTCCTCGCTGACCTCTGGCCTTATTTACAAGCCGGGCTCCGGTAAAAAGGTTCTCGAGAATGGCGCAAACAATGGCCCCGGTTGCCAGCCCAGCCTTATATCCTCTGCTACTGCCGGGTATTGCATTGCGCAAGCCGACCTGGACCAAACCGCTCTTAAGCTCGCGCCCGTAACGGCCCCCACAAACCTGGTTTCCATTCCGTTGCCCAACGGCGCTGCGGTTCCAAAGACTGGCGGCGGATTATGGACAGGCAACTACAACACTCCGACAGACCAAACAGAATACCTGGCAAAGTATGACGAAAACCTCGGCGCCAAGGACCATCTGGGGGTAACTTACTTCTATACCAACACGACGTCGACTCCCAGCGGAGGCGGCAACATCCTTTGGACCGGCGTTCAGTCCCATTCAGGACAGACGAATACCAACATCAGCGACGTTCACTCCTTCACCCCCACCCTGGCCAATCAAACCTGGGTCACGTTTACGCGGGCCATGGGCGGACGCACCATGGTCCCTGTGAGCGGCGACGCCAACCAAACCCTCGCCAGTTTCGGCTCGAACTTCGCCATCCAGGGACCGGCCGCACTGCCCCAGCTCACCGGCGCCGGCTTTAACACGGGTAACCCGAATGCAGGCCCCGTCACGGGTTCCGACAACTATGAAATACGTGACATGGTCACCCTGACAAAGGGCAAGCACAACCTGTCCCTTGGCGGTGAGTTCTCTCTCGACAAGACCATGTTCCTTGCCAATCTGAATAACTATGGCGAAATCAGCTTCTCGACCTCCGCGCCCACCAGCACGGGCGTTGCGCTTGCTGACTTCCTGACCGGCCAAATCAGCGGATTTGAGCAGGACTCGCCTTATGTCACGCACCTGAGCACCTGGCACACAGCGTTCTTTGCGCAGGACAACTACCGCATCACGCCCCGTATCACCGCCAATATCGGCGTCCGTTGGGACATCGATACGCCTCCCACGGAATCTCATGACAGGACGGAGTCGTTTATTCCCGGCCAGCAATCCACAGTCGCTCCGGGAGCTCCGGTCGGCGTAGTGTTTCCTGGGGACAAAGGCATCGGCCGCGGCATTGTCAGCACGCCATTGGGCCATTTTTCGCCTCGTCTCGGTTTTGCATGGGATCCGTTTGGGAACGGCAAGACCTCCATTCGCAGTGCAGTGGGCATCTTCTACGGCAGCAAGAGCGGCAATGAGTGGAACCAGCCCGGGAACAACTCGCCGTTCGCCATTCGCAACGCTTTTGGCTCCGAAACGTCCCTCACCAACATTTATAACGTCGGGTTCCCAAGCACAGGTGCGGGCGGCGGCATCTTCCCGTACACCTATACGCCGTCCGCTCCGAAATTCTACCCGAGTGGAAGCATTGAAGCCATCGGCCAGAATTTCAAAGATTCGTCGGTCTACCAGTACAACCTCAGCGTGCAGCGCCAATTGCCTTACAAGATCAGCGCAACTGCTGCTTATGTAGGCACACTGGGCCGTCACCTGGGTACCTTCATCGACGCCAACTACGCGCCTTACGCAACCGTAAACGCTCAAGGCGGCGCGCTAGTCGGCGCTCTCAGCACTTCAGCCGCAAGCTACGAGCAGCGTCGTCAGTTCGATGGCGGCATCAACCTTACGCCTGGAACCCTCAACGGAATCACCTACCTGCTCTCAGACCAGACTTCCAACTATAACGCGCTTCAAGTTTCGGCGAGCAAGGCCATGTCAAGGGGCTTCACACTCACCGGTTACTATGTCTGGAGCCGCGCGCTGGAAAGCGGAGAGTTCGTGGAGAATGGAGAGATGACCGGAGTGCAGGATTACGGCTATCTCGGCCATCCCTTCACCGCAACCAACAACTCCATGGGAGCGGTCGGCGGCGGCCTCAAGGAAGAGTATCAGCCCATGGCTAACAACCGGGATGGCAATGCGACCATCTCCGGCATGTGGACACCCAACTACTTCAACGGAACGAGCAAGATCGCCAAGGCAGCGCTCAACGGCTGGACGATCTCCTCAATCGCCTATTTCCAGGCAGGCCTGCCGAATACGGTGGCATCCGGATCCAACCTGAACTTTGACTCGAAGGGCAACAGCCGCCCCAACTCTACTGGTGTTCCGTTCAAGTTGGACCCACACCGCTGCCGCGTATGCGGCGCCGCTGGCCAGAGCTCAACCAGCGTGCTCACGCAATGGTTCAACAGCACGTATGTCGCGGCAGACAAAACGAATATGGCGGCGGCCCAGGCGGCTGGGATGTCGTACATTCTCAACGGGCCAGGCTTGGGCATCGGCCCCGGCGGCGCGGATGGCAACGTGAGACGCGGCACCATCATCGGACCGGGCCTCAAGCAGATGGATGCCGGCCTGCTTCGCGACGTTAAATTCGGGCACGGAATGGTGTTCCAGTTCCGCGCCGAAATCACCAACGTCATGAACTGGGTGAATCTCAACAACCCGAGCACCGGAAACATCACATCGGGCTCGCAGGGCACCATCACCTCAACCGCCAACTCATCCAACGGCGACACCCAGCGCATCATTCAGTTGGGCGGCCGCCTGACCTTCTAACTCCACATTCATCGGATGATGGGCGAGGGATCGCCCATCATCCCAATTTCAGAGACCTAAAGGGAGAAGTGATTCGTGAGACGCGCCTTCTGGAAGTGGAGCGTTACTGCATTCGTCTGCTTGCTGATATTTGGAAGCAATCGTTCCATCGCTCAATCGAGCCCAACAGTTCTGGTCGATGTCGATCATCGCCAGAGTTTCAGCTTGAACGGCGATTGGCATACCATTGTCGATCCATACTCGGACGGGCTATACACTTTTCATCAGGAACTCCGCAAAGACGGATACTTCTTGAACGAACACGCTGGCTCGGCGGCCAACAATCTCGTGGAGTACGACTTCAGCAAGTCGCCGACACTGAAGGTGCCAGGCGACTGGAACTCTCAAAGCACGATGCTGCACCTTTACGAAGGCCTGGTCTGGTATCAGCGGGACTTCGACTACCAACCGCGCGACCATCACCGGACGTTTTTCCATATCGGCGCGGCAAACTACAAGGCAATTGTCTGGGTCAACGGTAGCAAGGTGTGCGTGCACGAAGGAGGCTTTACGCCCTTCGATTGTGAGGTCACAAAGCTCCTCCACGGTGGAAAGAACTTTGCAGTTGTTGCGGTTGACGATATGCGGCAAGCAAACGGCGTGCCGACCCTCAACACCGATTGGTTCAACTACGGCGGATTGACCCGTGATGTATCGCTGGTCGATGTTCCCGACAGCTTTGTCGATGACTACGATCTGCACCTGAACCGCGGGCGTACGGCCATTGAGGGATGGGTGCATGTGCAGGGCGCATCACCCGGAGCCAAGGTAAATGTTTCCATTCCAGAGCTTCATCTCGATGCCGAAGCCGCACTGAACAGCGAAGGCAACGGAACGATCGCAATCAGCGCGAAGGACCTGCTACTCTGGTCGCCGCAGCAACCGAAACTCTATCGCGTAGTGATTCGTTCCGGGGACGATACGCTCGATGACGACATGGGATTCCGCACCGTGGAAGTGAGCGGTTCCAGGATTCTTTTGAATGGGACGCCGATCTTTTTGCGGGGAATATCGATCCATGCCGAGGCGCCCTATCGCGATGGCCGCGCCAACACGGACAAGGACGTTGAAACGCTGCTTGGATGGGCCCATGAACTGGGCTGCAATTATGTGCGGCTCGCGCACTATCCTCACGATCAGCGCATGACCCGCGCTACCGATCGCATGGGCATCATCGTCTGGTCGGAGATTCCTGTCTATTGGGCAGAGCACTTCGGAGATCCTGTCGTTCTTGGGAAAGCCGAGCAGCAGTTAGGCGAGGAGATTCGCCGCGATCGCAACAAAGCCTCCATCCTGCTGTGGTCGATCGCCAATGAAACGCCGAGCACGCCGGAGCGAACGCATTTTCTGAAAACGCTGGCAGGGGACGTGCGCAAACTCGATTCGACGCGTCTGGTAACGGCGGCGCTTCTCGTCCGGACCGAAGGCCATTTGAAAATTGTCGACGATCCGCTCGGCGAGGCGCTGGATGTAATCGGCGCCAACGAATATATCGGCTGGTACGAACAAGCCCCGGAGGGAGCTGATTCAACCGAGTGGAAGATTGCCTATGATAAGCCGCTCATCATAAGCGAGTTTGGAGGAGACGCCAAAGCTGGTCTTCATGGATCTGAAACGGAACGCTGGACTGAGGAGTATCAGGCAAGTATCTTCAACCATCAACTGCCCATGCTGAACAAGATTCCCCAATTGCGCGGCATGAGCCCATGGATTCTGATGGATTTCCGTTCGCCTCGCCGCCAACTCCCAGGCATTCAAGACGGATTCAATCGCAAGGGATTGATCTCGGATCAAGGCGAGAAGAAGAAGGCCTTCTTCGTTTTGCAGAAGGTTTACCAGGACAAAAGCATAGGGAGGGCCGATTAAGCCAAAGGGCATTCCGGAAAGTGTTCCACGACTGGGGTCTGCATGGCGCGCTTGGCAGCCGCAAGGCAAACAGCCAGTGAAGCCTATGGGCATTTTGTTCGAATCTCGGCACGACTGAATCCGTGCCCTGACACAAAGCGGATTTAAGAAAAATGCTCAATGGATAACAAGCTACCGCTGAGCCATCCGCCGAGCTTTTCCACTGGCAATCGTACGCCGATATAGAACTGGCCAAAGAGGGCGTAGACGGCGCTGACTTCGTCGAAACGCATCTCGTAGATGAGTTTCTTGAATACGACCGGGTCTTCGGCGAAGAGGTCGACGCCCCACTCCCAGTCGTCCATGCCGATGGAGCCGGAGATGATTTGTTTGACCACATCGCCGTAGCGCCGGCCGATAAGGCCGTGCTCGTGCATCATGCGCTGGCGTTCGGCAAAGGGAACGGTGTACCAGTTGACCCTTTCGCCGCGCTTGCGGTCCATGGGATAGAAGCAGATGTACTTGGCCTCAGGGACGGCGGGGAAGAGCCGGGAAGCCATGGCATCGGAGCCGCGCTTGAGCGACGCGGCGATCTCGCCATTCCACTCCGGGGTGTGGGGCTCGAGGCCTTTTGCAGAGGCGGCCTCGTAAGTCTTCCGGCTGGACTCGTAAAGGCCGAGTTCGACGACCGAGACATAGGAGTGGCGCAGGTCAAGATAGTCGTAGAGTTCGGTCTGAGCCAGGTCCAGCTCGACCTGGTTGAGCGCCTCCAGGGAATCGCGGAAGTGAATCAGAATCAGGTCGCCCTTGTGGCCAAGCTCCGAGAAGAGGGCGGTCTGGATTGGCGCGTCCGGAGCCTTGCGTTCCAGACGTTGAAGCGCGGAAGCGGCTTGAGCGGCGATGCGCTCGCGGTCGGCAGGCGGGGTAGCGCGCCAGGCTTTCCAGTCGAAGCGGAAGAACTGATGCAGCAGGCTGGAGCCTTCAAGCGTGAGCGGGACGGGAGGGAAGCTGGCCAAGGGGAACACCTTTCGATTGAATACCCTCATCGTAGCAAAACAGAGGTGGATATGGGTTTTGGGGCAATTTTCGGTCCGGGACCTCCGCGTAAATGATGATCGAGCTCTATCTGATGGATTCGATTCGCCCCTCCGGGGCGAGTTCGTCCTTCTGATACGCATTCCCAGGACTTCGTCCTGGGCTACTATCCTGCCTCCCTACGGGAGGCTCTCAGCAGGGAAGAAGATCTTGCATTCAGCGCCAACAACCTTCGTGCGATTGCTACGACACCCGGCTGGGCATGATTTGGTAAGATGCCGAGGTCCGCACCGGCCCTATATACTGGAAGCGCTCATGAATGAAAGAATCCTGACCTTCCTGGTACTCTTCGTTACCCATGTCATCGATATTGGCGGCTATGCCGGCATTGCTGCGCTGATGGGAATTGAATCAGCGTGCATTCCGTTGCCGTCCGAGATCATCATGCCTTTTGCCGGATTCGTGGTGTTCCAGGGCCACATGAATCTCTTCTGGGCCGCGACAGCGGGCGCGGTGGGCTGCAATCTCGGCTCGGTAGTCGCTTATTGGATCGGCGCCAAGGGCGGGCGGCCGCTGGTCGAGCGCTACGGCAAATGGGTTCTGATGAGCCACCACGATTTGGACCGGATGACGGAGTTTTTCAACCGGTACGGATCTATCACTGTGCTGCTGGGGCGGCTGCTTCCGGTGGTGCGCACCTTTATCGCGTTCCCCGCGGGGATCGCGAGGATGCCGCAACTTCGCTTTCATATCTATACCTTTGTGGGTTCGTGGCCCTGGTGTTTCGCGCTGGCTTATGTGGGAATGAAGCTGGGCGAAAAGTGGCATACGGACCCGCGGTTTCACGACGCATTCCACCGCTTCCACCTGGCGGTGGAGCTTGCGCTGGTGGCGGGAATCGTCTGGTTTGTCTGGTCGCACTTGAGACGCGGCCGGCACATGGAGGCCGCGTAGAGCGGCATATGAGACTTGAGCGCCCGGCAAGGCGTAAACTGTTGCGGTTGCCGGAAGATGAGTTTGCACGGTAGAAATACAGAAGCAATCAAAGGAAGGTTAGGAGAAGCGATGTCAACTGAAGAGCAAGACGGCCAGAAGACCGGGGTCCCCGCGGACGGGTCTTCGTCCGTGGGGTGGAAGACCGCCGCGGAGTCGAAGATTGCGCCCGCCACGGGCAAACTGGGAGTGATGGTGGTCGGCCTGGGCGCCGTGGCCACCACGATGATCGCCGGCGTCGAAGCCGTTCGCCGCGGGCTGGCCAAGCCGATCGGGTCGCTCACGCAGATGGGCACCATCCGCCTGGGCAAGCGTACCGACAACAAGTCGCCAATGGTCAAGGACTTTGTGCCGCTGGCAAAGCTGGACGATATTGTCTTTACCGGATGGGACATCTTTGAGGACAACGTCTACGAGTCGGCAGCCCATGCCAAGGTGCTTGACAAGGATATGCTGGAGCAACTCAAGCCCTACCTGGAGACGATCAAGCCTTTGCCCGCCGTGTTCGACCAGTACTACGTGAAGCGTCTCCACGGCACGCATGTGAAGACCGGGAAGACCAAGCGCGACCTGGCCAATCAGGTGATCGCAGACATCCGCAACTTCAAAAAGACCGTGGACCGCGTGGTGGTAATCTGGGCCGCATCGACGGAGATCTTCATCGAGCCTTCCGCGGTACACCAGTCGATCGAGGCCTTTGAAGCGGGACTTGATAACAACGACATCGGCATCGCTTCCTCGCAGATTTATGCGTATGCCGCTCTGAGCGAGGGAGTGCCCTTTGCCAATGGCGCGCCGAACCTCACGGTCGATACTCCCGCCATGATCGAGCTTTCCAAGCGCAACGCCGCGCCCATCTGCGGCAAAGACTTCAAGACCGGCCAGACGTTTATGAAGACGGTTCTGGCGCCTGCCTTCAAGGCCCGCCACCTGGGCGTTTCGGGCTGGTTTTCAACCAATATCCTTGGGAACCGCGACGGCGAAGTGCTGGACGATCCGCAGTCTTTCAAGACCAAGGAAGAGTCGAAGCTGGGCTCGCTGGAATACATCTTCCAGCCGGAGCTTTACCCCGACCTGTACAAGAACCTCTACCACAAGATTCGCATCAACTACTATCCCCCTCGCGGCGACGACAAAGAGGCCTGGGACAACATCGACATCTTTGGCTGGCTGGGCTACCCGATGCAGATCAAGGTGAACTTCCTGTGCCGCGATTCGATTCTGGCCGCGCCCATCGCGCTGGATCTTGTGCTGTTCCTCGATCTGGCCAAGCGCACACCGTCGCTGTGCTCCATCGGCATTCAAGAGTGGCTGAGCTTCTACCTGAAGGCGCCGCAGACCGCCGAGGGTCTCTATCCCGAGCACGATCTCTTCATCCAGTCGATGAAGCTGAAGAACACCCTGCGCCACATCATGGGCGCGGACCTGATCACGCACCTCGGCCTCGAATACTACGACTGAGCACCTGCGGTGCGGCAGACACCTCCCGCTGGCCGGCAAGAGCAAAAGCCCCATCCGCATGGATGGGGCTTTTGATTGGGGCTGCTCGAACTATCGTCCCAACAGCGGCACGCTTTCGAGTTGCGCTGCCTTGCGTAAATCTTCGTCGAGCGAGGCCAAAGGCAGCGAAAGCCGCAACGCCAGTTCCAGGTAGGTTGCGTCGTAGACGGTCAGGCGATGGCGGTCTGCCAATTCCAGAGTTCCACCCCAGACATGGTCATTGGTCTCCTGATCGCAGTAGATCGGCAATAGTTTCAAATCATCCAGAGATTCCTGGCGTTGCAGGGGGGTGATTCTTCCTCGGCGGAGTTTGACGGAAAGGCTATTTGCAACCTCCATTCGCCACAAGCCGGGAACCCAGGCACAGTCGTCCGCAACCAGGTCGAAGGCTGCGGCGATTGTGCCGGTAAGCTCCTCCTGTAAAAGCCACGCCAAGGTCGCCGAAGCGTCAAGGACCAGACTCATTGGCGCCCCTCATCGCGATAAGCCTTCCATTCTTCCCAGTCAAAGGGACCAAGCTTCATTTCTTTGGCCCGCTGCCGGATGCGCTGCATTGCCGCGCGCGCAATTTCTCTCTGTTCTTCCGTGACGGCAGGACGGGGCACGATGTGGGCCACGGGGCGGCCATGGCGGGTAATCTCAATTTGCTCGCCGGCTTCAACACGATCGAGCAGGGCGCCGAAGGTGTTCTTTGCCTCAAATGCTCCAATTTGCTCCATAGCTTCTCCCTAAAATAGACCAGACTGATCCAGCTTAACATATTCTTGATTTATTCGCCTTGAATTTTGATGGGGACAGCTCAAGGAGCCGGGTATCGTTGCAGGCTTTCGTTCAGGAATTGCGGTCGAAAAGGAGGGGATTCGGACATGCGCCGAATTGTTCTTCCTTTCTGCTGTCCAAGAGGCGGATACTAGCGTCTAAACAATGGAGCGAAGCGGCGGTCTTCGCCAGGTGCTGGAGGTGAAGTCATGAGGTCGGATTTCAAGGGCACGAGAGCAGTTGCGCTGGCAGGGTTGCTGGCGATGTCTACCGCGCTGATGGCGCAGTCCACTCCCCACGCCAGCGCCCAACCGGCTCCGGCCGATGGCGTGCCCGCGGCCCAGCCTGCGCCTGGAACCGCCCCCGTTGGAGCAGATACACCCTCTGCAACCTCCCCGAAGCAGCCTGCGGCCAGTGCGGCGCCTACCGTCGCTCCGCAAGCGGGACCGGCTCAGACCGGCGTCCCTGGGGCGCAACCTGCCCCCGGCACGGCTCCGGTTGGCGGAGACACGCCACCCGCGACGCCCGGAAAGCAGCCCGCGCCCGGAACGACCCCTGTTGGCGGCGACACGGCGGCTGTGGCCGTCAATCCAGACAAGGTCATCGAGCCTGGCAGCCAGAAGATCAACGTGAAGCCAGGGAGCATTGAGGACGTGAGCGCGGTGGGCAATCGCGACATCGGCGCGCGCGGCATGGGCAACTGGTACTCCGTCGATACCGAGATCAAGATGGGCAAGATGTACGCCATGGAAATCGAGAAGAGCACCAAGTTCATCACCGACCCGGTGGTTCTCGAATACGTGAACCGCGTCGGCCAGAATATCGTAAAGAATTCCGATTGCAAGGTTCCGTTCACCATCAAGATCATCGATTCCGACGTAATCAACGCCATGGCGCTGCCAGGCGGCTTCTTTTACGTCAATTCGGGCTTGATCTTGAATGCAGACGAAGAAGCGGAACTGGCTGGAGTGATGGCCCATGAAACGGCCCACGTTTGCGCGCATCATGCCGTTCGAGAGCAGACGCGCATGAACTACGCCCAGTTGAGCACTATCCCGCTCATCTTCATCGGCGGCTGGACAGGCTATGGCATCTACGAGGCCGCCTCGCTTGCCGTTCCCATGACCTTCCTGAAATTCTCACGCGATTTCGAGGCGCAGGCCGACTATCTTGGCGTGCAATACATGTATCGGGCCGGCTACGATCCGCAGGCCTTCATCAGCTTCTTTGAGAAGATTCAGGCTCTGGAGAAGCGCAAGCCGGGTATGGTGGAAAAGGCCTTCGCCGACCACCCGCAGACGCCCGAACGCATCCTGCACTCGCAGGAGGAGATCGCTCGCATTCTGCCGGCCAGGGACGAATACACCGTGACTACCTCGGAGTTCGACGACATCAAGGCCCGGCTGGCGCGGATCGAGAACAAGCGCCGCTTGACCGACACCAAAGGCGCGCCCAAGCCCTCTCTGCGCAGGTCTGGCACCAGCACCGGGGACCCGACAGGATCTTCGGGCACGGGAGGGAACACGGGGAGCGGAAGCAGCACGACCACCCCGGACGACGGCCCGCCGACTCTGCACAGGCGCGACGACCAGAACTAGGCGAATTTGCACCATCCGTTTCAACAGCCCAACGGCTTGGGCCTGGCTGCATGTCAGGCCCAACCAGCGGGGTTTGCAGGCGGAAACGGTGTATGTGTCCTTCCGGATTCGCAGGTGAAAAGCCTATGAAATTCGTGTAATTCCCTGAAAACCCTTGATCTGCCGGGTGAAACCGCGATATACACAAGACTACCGGCAGACAACCGGAATTCGCCCTGAGGCATTTCTGCCTCCAGGAGGCAAAGATGCGCAACGCCGCCGTCCGCTCCAACCTGCTGGTTCCCGAAGTACGCGAGGTCATGGACATTCGCCAGGCCTCGGACTACCTGGCAATCTCGCCCGATACCCTCTATAAATATGCTTCCGAGGGCTTTGTGCCCGCCTTCAAGCTGGGCAACCGCTGGCGCTTCAAGCGCTCCCGCCTAGACGAGTGGATGGATCGCCAGTCCGACCTCCATGCCGCCGAGGCGGAGATCGACCCGCAGCAGAAGAAGCCGGTAAGACCTGCGTTCTAAGGGCAGTGAATAGGGATCATGTGTCAGTATGGCGCTTCGGCACTCGAACGGAGGAAGGCCTTCGCTACGGGATCTTTTAACTAGCCGCTGGGTTTTTCCAAACCAATGGATGATGACAATCTCTATGACGAAGAACTTGTGACTGACATTGCCCCCAATGTACTTGCAGTTCTTGGGAGAGACGGCTTTTTTGAGCGACTTGATGATCGGTTTTGCCCAACCGGCAGATCGCCTGTGCGTGAGCGGTGCCGGGGCTCTTTTGAGGTCTCAATCGGCATCATTCGCGATATTGGGATTGACGAGGAACACATTCAGGATGTGATCGAGGTACTGAACGCAAACGGTGCCTCCTGCGACTGCGAAGTGCTATACAACGTTGCAGAGGAAAGCCGCTTCAAGTCTGAGTACTGGAAGGCTCGCACAGGGTATCGAGCTAAACGGTCGGCATTCTGATGCAGATGAAAGCTGACAGCTCTTGACCAGAACAACGCATCTCAGAATGTACGAAACTGGTAGAATAGTTTGTGAAGGAGGGCAATATGGCTGCTACAACCCCTACTGTCATTGCGCTCACCGCTAAGGAACTGGATGACCGTCGACTGGCCGTCGAGAGCGCTATTGGCTCTCTAAGGATCGAGGCTCTTGAGCTCGATGCGGTTCCCAATCGCATCCTCAAGCAATATACCCAGGGCGAGATTGCTCTTGACGAAATGAGCCGCCTGATCCACGAATTCACTGCCACGATCGTCTGAGATCCAATGCCCGCCGATTCCTCAGGTGTTGACCCGCATTTCGATTACGAACACGGGATTCTGAGGAATGTCCCCGGCCTGACCGATCAGGCCAAGCTTGACAGGTTTGAGGCAGCCGAGGCAGCCGAGGCGCTTGTCAGATTGCATGTAAATCCCATCAAGGGAGCTTACGAAAGCGCTCATCTCAAAAAGATCCACGCTCGCATCTTCCAGAACATCTATCCTTGGGCGGGGGAATTCCGCCGAGTGAATATGCACCGTGCGGCGTCTTACCCCTTTGCTGTGGTTCAGTTCATGGAACAGAACCTAGACCACGCGCTTGCACAACTGGCCGGGGAGAACCATCTAAGAGGCCTGGATGCAAGGGCTTTTGCTGGTCGCGCAGCATACTACCTTGGCGAGTTGAACTCCATTCATCCTTTTCGAGAAGGTAACGGACGCACGCAACGCGAGTTCATTCGAGAGTTGGCTGCCGAGGTGGGGCACCGCATCAACTGGGGTCGCGTTACTCGCAAGCAAATGTACGACGCATCGATAGAAAGCCACAACCTGGGTAGAAATGCGGCCTTTGCCGCGCTGATCGCTTTGGCCATAGAGTCTGTGCGGCAGTCCTGATCTCTGCCCCCTGTCTGAGGTGGTTTATCCTCAACAAGTGGACCATTTTCGCCGCATCGGGCTTCTGCGCCGCCGTTTGACCAAAGCCGGGCTCTCCGGGCTGCTGGTTACCCATCTTCCCGACCTCCGCTATCTC
>Ga0302270_10001929_pt1 | contig 20562 bp, 15 predicted proteins | sample III_Bog_E2_3_FD_198773 | JGI IMG/M metagenome (GOLD analysis project Ga0302270, IMG submission 198773) | Peat permafrost microbial communities from Stordalen Mire near Abisko, Sweden - III_Bog_E2_3 | ecosystem: Environmental > Terrestrial > Soil > Wetlands > Peat | place: Sweden: Abisko... | reverse complement strand
AGCCTCCAAAGAAGATGACCGCGATAATGATCAGGATGACCTGCCCTGCGGAGGCCTGTTGCTGGTGGCGCACCGGCTGGGCCATCATGGCCGGCTGTTCGGTCAACGTCACGTTGGCGTCGGCGGCAATGACCTGCGCAATCTGGTCAACGGCCTGGGTGACGGCGCCGTCGTAGTCGCTGGCGCGCAGGTCGGGAACCATAGCGCGGCCAATGTCGCCCAGCTTGCCGTCGGGCAGAATACCCTCCAGGCCGTAGCCCACCTCAATGCGGCGCTGGTGGTCTCCCACCGCCAGCAGGATCAGCACACCCTTGTCCGAGCCCTTGCGGCCGATCTTCCATTTGGTCTCAAGCTGGTCAGAGTACTCTGCCGCGTCTTCGCCGTCGAGCGTCTGGATGGTCACAACGGCCACCTGAGAGTTGGCCTGGGAGTGGTCGAGCTGCGCGCAAACCTGGTCGATCCGCGCAATCGCCTCAGGCGAAAGCACGTGAGCCAGATCGCTTACATAGTCGGTGGGATTAGGCAGGTCGGCAACCCGCTGGGCCGTCAGCGCCGCAGCGAAACAAACTGCGGCGACAGCCAACAGCAGCCGGAAGACAATCGAATGTGCGCGGCGAAAGCCCCTCATCGCTCTCCATTGTACGCGGCACGGCTGGGAAAAGTTCCACTCGGCAACAAGTTGGGCCCACCCACGAATTAGCGAGCCAGCAAGTGAGCAGCGGCGGCGATGAGGCCATGAATATCTGACATGGTCGCTTCGATGGCCGGCTCCCAGCCCAGCTCACGCAGCGTGCAGCTGGTGATGGGGCCGATCGAGATGGCCGGAACCCCCGCGAATGGCCACGCGATGCCGGCTGCGCGGGCTGCTTGCGCAAGGTGCGTCACGCTGGACGAACTGGTGAATGTGGTTGCGTCGATTCCCAGCTCCAGGGCGCGGCGCAGTAATTCTGGAGAGGCCGCCGGCATCACGTTGCGGTAGGCGTCAACCACATCGACCTGAGCGCCTACTGCGCGAAGCGCATCCGGAATCACGTCCCGCGCCACGGCTGCACGCGCCAGCAGGATTCTCTGCCCGCTTGCCTGGGTGGCGAGAATCTCGACCAGCCCCTCCGCCACATACGATTCAGGAATCAAGGCGACGGCGAGGCCGGCCTTCTCCGCCGCAGCAGCAGTGGACGCGCCAACCGCGGCGACCTTCAGCGACGTGAACTCATCAAAGTTGACGCCCAGCGCAGCCGCACGTTCGGCCAGAGCACGTACCGTGTTGGCGCTGGTAAGAATCAGCCATCCGTAGGAGTCAAGCTGCCGGAGCGCGGCGTCAAGGGGTTCCAGGCTCTGTGGCGGACGAATCTCAAGCACCGGAACCTCGACTGGCACGGCGCCCAGCCTGCGGAGCCCGTCGCTCAACTTGCCGGCCTGGTGCGCGGCGCGGGTGACCAGCACACGGCGGCCAGCCAGCGTCACCGCGCGGCCTCGCCTGTTACAGCAGTGAGCAGCGGCCCGGCGCCGGCGTCGAGCAGCATCTTCGCGGCGAGCTGTCCCAGCGCGGCCGGACCAGATGCGCCACGCGGCGCGCGATGGAAGATGCGCACCGCTGCCCCGCTCTCCGGCGCGGCCACAACACCGAAGATCTCAACCTGAGGCTCTGCAGTGCCGGTGGCTTGCCACGCTTCCGTGGGCCGTTGCCGACAGTGGATGCCGATGGGCACCTGGCAGCCGCCGCCCAGCTCGGCCAGCGCGGCGCGCTCCGCCGTCACGGCAAAGCGGGTCGCAGCGTCATCGAGGAAGGCGATTGCAGCCATGGTTGCGGCATCGCCCTTCCGCGTCTCGATGCCCAGCGAGCCCTGCCCGTCGGCGGGGCAAAAGTCCTTGGGCTCCAGCCGCTCGCGCACCCACTCGGTCTTTTCCAGGCGATCGAGCCCGGCGGCGGCCAGCAAAATTGCGTCCACCTGGCCCTCGGCCAGTTTGCGCAGGCGGGTATCCACGTTGCCGCGGAACTCGACTGCTTCAATATCCGGCCGGAGCGCCTTCAACTGCGCGCGGCGGCGCTGGCTGCTGGTGCCCACGTGCGCGCCTTGCGGAAGCGCTGCCAGATTGGCGTACTTCACCGACACAAACACATCGCGCGGGTCTACTCTGGGCGGCGTCGCCGCCAGCGCGAAGGGCTCGGGCAGCTCGGTGGGCAGGTCTTTGAGCGAGTGCACGGCCAGGTCCACGCGGCCCTCGGCCAATGCTTCTTCAATCTCCTTGGTGAACATGCCCTTCGAGCCTACCTGCGCGAAGGTCACCTCCTGCAGCCTGTCGCCGGTGGTCTTGATGATCTCGATCTCGACCTCGTGGCCCTGGCCGCGCAGCAAGGTGGCAATATGGTTGGCCTGCCACAGGGCCAGTTGCGATCCACGGCTTCCAATACGCAGCTTCATTGGTGGGTCTCCACGCCGGCCGCGCTCAACCCCGCGCCCGCAGCTTGCTCATCGGTCTTCAGTTCAATCTTCGCCGCAACAGCATCCCTGCCCGCGTCCCGGTCAGTCTGCACACTCACCGACCACTCCTCGCAGACCGCATCCAGCTTCACCTGGTCGCCCTCGCGCGCGGCCTGCTTGAGCGCCTGCATGGGCGGATGGAGAAACTTGTTCACCAGGCCCCGGGTGAGCGCTTCCACGGCGGCAATCTGTTCCGTGGTCAGTCCGCCCAGCCGCGCCTGCATCCGCTTCAGCTCGGCCAGGCGAATCTCCTCCGCCTGCCGCTGCAGCGCCACAATTGCCGGAGCCACGTTCACCGTCCGCTGCCGCGCGTGGAACCGCTCCACCTCGCCGGCAATCAGAGTCTCAGCGTCGCTGGCCTCGCGGCTGCGCTCGGCCATGTGCGTCGCGGCCACGGCCTGCAGATCGTCAATGTCGTAGACAAACAGGCCTTCCAGCTTGCCCATTTCCGGGTCCACATCGCGAGGCACGGCAATATCGATGAAGAACATGGGCCGGTTGCGCCGCCGCTGCATGAATTTCTGCCCGTGCTCGCGGCGGAAGATGGGGTGCGGCGCGCCGGTCGAGCTGATCACGATATCCGCATCGCTGGCCGCCTCATACAGCTGCTCATAGGGAATCACGCGGCCCTTGAACTGCTCGGCCATGCGGTTGGCGCGCTCCTGCGTCCGGTTGCTCACCAGGATGGCGCCGGCTCCCTGCTGCACCAAATGCCGCGCCGCCAGCTCGCTCATTTTGCCCGCGCCCACCAGGAAAACCGTCCGCCCTTGCAGCGAGCCGAAGATCTTTTTTGCCAGATCGACGGCAACCGAGGCGATGGAAACCGAGCTTGATCCGATCTCCGTCTCCGAGCGAACTTTTTTGGCGGCGGCAAACGTGCTTTGCAGCAGGTGTTCCAGTTGGCCGGCGATGGTGCCGGCGGCCCGCGCCACGGCGAAGGCCTCTTTCACCTGGCCCAGAATCTGCGGCTCACCCACCACCATGGAATCCAGACTGGCGGCCACGCGGAATAAGTGCCGCACCGCGTCGCGATCCCGTTCCTGGTAGATGTGCGGCTCGAGCAGCGCGCGGTCCAGGCCAAAATGCCGGTGCAGAAAACCCGTGAGGTCGGTCTCCGGCGACTCGACCGCGGCCAGCAGCTCCACGCGGTTGCAGGTGGAGACGATCATGCACTCCATTACGCCTTCAACAGCGGCCAGTGCGCGGGTGGTCTCCGGCAGCTCGTCGCGGCTGATGGCGATCCGCTCCCGCAGCGCAATCGGCGCCGTCTTGTAGTTCACGCCAACCAGAGCCAGCGTCATTGGGCACCGAACCTGTGGACGTGGCTGAATAGGTTGGCGGTCCACACCACCACCATCACCGCGAACACGGCCCCGGAAAGATACGCCGCCTTGCGCCCGCGCAGGCCGGCGGACCGGCGCAGCAGCAGCAAAAGCACATAAATTGCCCAGCTGACAAAGGCCGCAATGATCTTGGGATCGAGGAAATAAGCCGCACCCAACGCGGTCTCCTGAGCCAGAAAAATCCCGATCACCAGCCCCACCGTCATGCAGGGAAAGCCGAACTCCAGCATGGCTTCAGAAATCCGCTCCAGCGTGTCCAGCGGCGGCAGCCAGTCCAGTGGGACCCAGCGTGAGCTCTCGGCCGCAAGCAGCAGCGCCTTGGGCTTGGCTTTCAAGCGCCGCTCCTGCACCAGGTAAAGAATCGAGGCCAGCAGACTGAAGCCCAGCGCCACGTAGGCCAGCAGCAGCGCCGCAATGTGCGCCACCAGCCAGCTCACGCGCACACCCTGGGAGGGGAATGTATAACGATCCGGCCCCAGCGCGGGGATCAAAACCATGAAAAAGGTGACCGGCAAAGCGAACAAACCAAGGGAGATGGCGTCATAGATCCACCACACCAGGAAAAACACTGAGACAATGGCCAGGCCCAGCAGCGACTGCACTTCCCGCGCGCTCACCGGAACCCAGTGATGCGCCTGCACCAGCATTTCCACCGCAGAGACAAAATGGAAGAACCAGGCCATGCCGCCCAGGTGGACACACCAGCGCCGCCAGCGGTCCTCTTTGTAGAGAACGGCGGGGAAGACGGCGACACTCGCCGATGCGTAGAGGATGGCCGCAACTCGAAGCCAGAGCAGGTACATATCGTTCTTCACCTTATAGGCGTAACTGCTCAGTATACTGTGATGCAAATCACCAAACGGGACAGAGTGGGCTTCGTTCTGCTGGGGGCGAACGCCTGGGGGCCTCTCAACGGCGCTCTCAACCCCGGTTTATCATCAACCCATGCTGAAGCGAGCTCTCACGCTGGCCACTGCCGCCCTCTTCTTTTCCGCCCCCTCCCACGCCCAGATCGACGCCTTCCAGCCCCGCTTTGAAACGACCCTCACCCGCCACGGCGTCCTCGGAGGCGGCTTCGCCTTCGTCCACGGCCCAGCTCCCGCCACCCAATTCTTCTTCGGCCACGCACAGCAACACCCCTCGCGGCCCATCGACGCCGAGACCGCCTACAACTGGGCCTCCATCACCAAGACCTTCACCGCCATCGCCATCCTGCAACTGCGCGACCGCGGCCTGCTCTCGCTCGACGACCCCGCCGTGCGTTACGTCCCCGAGCTGCGCCAGGTCCACTCGGAGTTCGGTCCCATCGAGCAGATCACCATCCGCAATCTGCTCACCCACTCGGCCGGCTTCCGCAATCCCACCTGGCCCTGGGACTGCGACGACCCCGCCAACTGCGACTGGCAGCCCTTCGAGCCCACCGGCTGGGCCCAGGTCGCCGCCATGCTGCCTTACACCCACATTGCTTTTGCGCCCGGCAGCCGCTGGTCCTACTCCAACCTCGGTTACGTCTTCCTAGGCCAGATCATCGAGCGCCTCTCCGGCGACGACTTCGAAGTCTACATCGACAAGAACATCCTCAAGCCGCTCGAGATGCACTCCAGCTACTTCGACCGCGCGCCGTATTTTCTTGAAAGCCATTTATCGGCCAGCTATCTCCGCTCGGGCAGCAAACTCACCCCGCAGCCCTTCAACTTCGATACCGGCATCACCACCTCCAACAGCGGCCTCAAAGCTCCCATCCCTGACATGGTGAAGTACCTCCGCTTCCTCATCGGCGACCTCGCCAACCCGCGCTACCAGATCGTGCTCAAACGCAGCTCGCTCGAAGAGATGTGGACCGGCGTCCTGCCCGTCGCCGAGCCCGGCCAACCGCTCACGCCCTATACCTCCAGATCCCACGGCGCGCAGCCCAGGATGGGTCTCGGCTTCTTCATCGTCGAGTCCGGCGGCCATCGCATCATCTATCACGACGGCGACCAGGGCGGCTTCTCCTCCGAGCTGCTCATCGACCCCGACGGCCGCAGCGCCACCATGCTCGCGGTTAACACCACTGACACCGCCGCTCCCGAGCCGGCCACGCTTCATCCTCAATCCAACACCGAGCCCGACCCCGGAACCGATCTGCGCCAGTCCCTCCGCACCGTCCTGATCGAGTCCATCTTCCCCGCCTACGCCAAACAAAGTGAGCGGACTGCCCCGTGAATCCCACCGCTACGCTCTCTCATCCAACCGGCGCGCTGTCATCCTGAGCGACGGCAGCGCAGCGAGGGGAGTCGAAGGACCTGCGGTTGCATCTCGTTCATTCTGTAGCCTATCCGTGCCCCATCCTTTTCACGGCCTCATCGTGAAAGGGTAGGAGCCCACAACACCCCTCCCCAAAAAAAACATTTGCAGATTATTTACGCAGATCAACTACCATAAAAATCCATGGCGACCCTCTACGAGAAACTGCAACTCAAAGATCAGCAGGAGATCCTCGTTCTCAACGCCCCCGCCAGCTTCGAAAGCGAACTATCGCATCTGCCCGTCCTGCACATTCACCGCAATCTCGAGGCCCTCCCCGTGATCCGCTTCTCGCTTGCCTTTGTCACCAAACAGGCCGAAGTCGACACCCTCACTGCCAAAATCGTCCCACGCGCCCAGGGAGACGCAGCCCTCTGGTTTGCCTATCCCAAGGGCTCGTCAAAGAACTTCAAATGCGATTTCAACCGCGACACCGGTTGGGCCCGGCTCAACGCCGCCGGCTTTGACACCGTCCGCTCCATCGCCATCGATGAAGACTGGACCGGCCTCCGCTTCCGCCGCAAAGAGTTCATCAAGTCGCGCTAGCATTTTCGCGGCGTAGAAACCCTACATCCGCCCCATTGCGTTTATGTCTCAACGCAAGCGCACAACACTGCGCCCGGCGGATCCATCAACCCGTGATCCTGCATAGCCGGGTCACCGCACCATCACAACAAGGAGCCAGACAATGCAACAGCTCGTCACCAACCCACTGGAAAAGGCACTGGAAGAAGTCCGCCGCGGCGCACGCAGCCAAGACCTGTTCGAGGTCCCCAAGCAAGCACAACTCGACCGCGAACGCGAAGCCCACGAGCTCCCCGTGGCTCCGCCCGCGCCGTTTCCGAAGTACCCTCCCTTTTCCCAGGAAGCTGTGAAGCCGTAAACGGCGGGTGCATCAGGCCTCGATTTCGCTAAGAAAAAACTTCCGCGTCTCGCAGCCTGGCCCCAGCACGATCCTTCTCCGACACAATCGCATCGGCGGTCTCAATCGGCCACGGAATCGCAAGCTCCGCATCGTTCCATACGATTGTTCGTTCAGCCGCAGGCGAATAATAGTCTGTAACTTTATATGCGAACCCCACCTCGTCCGTGAGCGCCAGAAACCCATGCCCAAATCCCGGCGGAATCCACAACAACTCGCCCCTCCCCGCACTCAACTCCACAGCAACATGCTTTCCAAACGCCGCCGAACTGCGCCGCAAATCCACGGCCACATCCAGCGCCGCGCCATGCGTCACCCGCACCAGCTTTCCCTGCGGCTGCGTGATCTGATAATGAATTCCGCGCAGCACATTCTTCTTCGAGAGCGAAAAATTATCCTGCACCCACGCCGTAGGCAGCCCAGCCTCAGCCATCGCGCGGCTGTTGTATGTCTCCAAGAAAGCGCCGCGCTGGTCGCGATACATCTTCGGGCTCAGCAGCAGAACACCGGGCAGCGCCGTCTCACATACCTTCACAGCTCACCTGCCCTGGCGGCAAAGTGCGGCTCACGCAGCAGCGCCAGCAGGTATTGCCCATAGCCGCTCTTGATCACCGGCTGTGCCAGCGCCTCCAACTGCTCCGCGGTAATGAATCCCTGCCGGTACGCAATCTCCTCCGGACATGCGATGCTCAACCCTTGCCGCCGCTCGATGGTGTGCACAAATAGGCCCGCCTCAAGCAGCGATTCGTGTGTCCCCGTATCCAGCCACGCCATGCCGCGGCTCATGATCTCGACGTTCAGCTTGCCCATTTCCAGATACTTCCGGTTGAGGTCGGTAATCTCCAGCTCTCCGCGTGCCGAGGGCTTCAGCTCCGCCGCAATCCGCGCCACATCTCGATCATAGAAATAAAGCCCGGTCACCGCGTAGCGCGACTTCGGCCTGGCCGGCTTCTCTTCCAGGCTCACCGCGCGCCCGCTCGCGTCGAACTCCACCACCCCGTACTGCTGCGGATTCTCCACCGGATACGCGAACACCGTCGCGCCCTGCTTCAGTTGCGCAGCCGCCTGCAACTGCCGCGAGAATCCCTGCCCGTAAAAAATGTTGTCGCCCAGCACCAGCGCGCTCGCCTCTTCGCCAATAAACTCGCGCCCAATCAAAAACGCCTGCGCCAGCCCGTCCGGACTCGGTTGCACCGCATAACTTATGTTGATCCCCCAGCGCTCGCCGTCGCCCAACAGCTCCGCAAAGCGCCCCGTATCCTGCGGCGTAGAGATGATCAGCAGATCGCGCAGTCCCGCCAGCATCAGCGTACTCAGCGGGTAATAAATCATCGGCTTGTTGTACACCGGGAGCAGTTGCTTTGAAACCACATGCGTCACCGGATAAAGCCGCGTGCCCGACCCGCCAGCCAGAATGATTCCCTTCATAGCGCAACCCGCTCCGTGTAGTTCTTGTTGATCCACTCCAGATACGCGCCCGTCCGCACCCGCTCCACCCACTCGGCATGGTTGAGATACCAGCAGACCGTCTTGCGCAGCCCGCTCTCAAACTCCTCCGCCGGCTGCCATCCCAGCTCGCGCTTGAGCTTCCCAGCATCGATGGCGTAGCGCCGGTCGTGGCCCGGCCGGTCTTTCACATACGTAATCAAATCCCTGCGCCGCCCGCCGCGCGTCGCGGGACGCATCTCGTCTACCAGGTCGCAGATCGTCGTCACCACATCGATGTTGGCGCGCTCGCTGCTTCCGCCGATGTTATAGGTCTCGCCCACGCGCCCGCGTTCGAGAACAGCGCGAATCGCCGCGCAGTGGTCTTCCACAAACAACCAGTCGCGCACATTCATCCCGTCGCCGTAAACCGGCAGCGGCTTCTGTTCCAGCGCATTCACAATCATCAGTGGGATCAGCTTCTCCGGAAACTGAAACGGCCCATAGTTGTTCGAGCAGTTGGTCGTCAGCACCGGCAGCCCGAAGGTGTGATGATAAGCCCGCACCAGATGATCGGAGGCCGCTTTCGACGCCGCATACGGGCTGTTGGGCGCGTAAGCCGTGGTCTCGGAGAAGGCGGCATCGTCCGGCCCCAGCGATCCATACACCTCATCGGTGGAAACATGCAGAAACCGGAACGCGCCCTTGTCCGCTTGGTTCAATCCCGACCAGTACTTCTTCGCCTGGTCCAGCAGCACATAGGTTCCATGCACATTGGTGCGCAAAAAAGCCTCCGGCGCAACAATCGACCGGTCCACATGGCTCTCGGCCGCAAAGTGAACAATCGCACGAGGCCGATGCCTTTCGAGCAGCGCGGCAACCAGCTCCGCATCGCATATATCGCCCCGCACCAGCAGGTGCCGCGCGTCCCCCTCGAGCGATGCAAGATTCTCCGGATTCCCCGCGTAAGTCAGCAGATCCAGATTCACAATTGTCGCCGCTGTCTTCTCCATCGAGCTCAAAACAAAATTTGAGCCAATGAATCCTGCCCCGCCCGTGACGAGTATGGAATCCTGCATGCATCCTCTCCGAGCTATCAGTATAGGCCCTCGATGGAAGGGCAAACACTCCCAGGCAACGGTCTTTATCCCACTCCGAATCCAGCAAGTTATCCAGCTTTCCGCGCGCATCCGCGCCCTCAATTTCCATCGCCCTCCGGCGGCCGCCACGGCTCCGCTATCCCGCCAACTGACACCGGCGGCCGCCTCCCCAAAGGAAGTTCAACAAGGAACCAAAATTTTCGGTACACTAGAGTGTTCCGCCACGTCCCTTTCACGGCCAGGCCTGCCCGGCAGGCCTACTCATCCACGGCTAGGCGATTTTCGTTGACGAAGATCGCGACGGGTTTGTGTACCCCGGCTCAGCAACGCATTCTGCACCAACAAAGTTCACTGAGAAGGTTGCCATGCATACATTGGATTCTCCTCACCAGCTTCCAACGCCGCAAGGGCTCTATCACCCGCGCAATGAACATGATGCCTGCGGCATGGGACTCGTCGCCAGTATCCGTGGCGAGAAGAGCCACGACATTATCCGCAAGGGGCTTGAGGTGCTCATCAACCTGACTCATCGCGGCGCAGCGGGCTGCGATCCGGAGACGGGCGATGGCGCCGGCATCCTCATTCAACTCCCCCATGTCTTCTTCGCCCGCGAGTGCGGCGAGCTGGGAATCCGTTTGCCTGAAGCCGGCGCTTACGGCGCGGCCATGGTTTTCCTCCCTGTGGAAAAGCACAGCCGCCTGCAATGCGAAGGCGTCTTCGAGCGCATCGCCCAGGAGCAGGGCCTCACCGTTCTCGGCTGGCGAGACACCCCGGTCAACGGCGACGCCGTCGGCCGCGAAGCCCGCGCCTCCCAGCCCTACATCGAGCAACTCTTCGTGAGCCGCCCCAAGGGCCTGGACGAGGATGCCTTCGAGCGCCTGCTTTATCTCGTCCGCCGCCGCACAGAAAATGAGATTGCCGCCTCCGACATCGAGGACAAGGAGAGCTTCTACATCCCCTCCTTCTCCTGCCGCACCATCATCTACAAAGGCCTCATGCTGGCGCCGCAGATTGAGAAGTTTTATTTCGAGCTGGCCAATCCGCTGGTTACCAGCGCTCTCTGCCTGGTCCACCAGCGCTTCTCCACCAACACCTTCCCCAGCTGGAAGCTCGCCCACCCCTACCGCTACGTGGCCCACAACGGCGAAATCAACACCGTGCGTGGCAACGTGAGCTGGATGAACGCCCGCCAATCCGTGCTGGCCAGCCCGCTCTTCGGCGAAGAGATCGACAAGCTCTTCCCGGTCATCACGCCCGAGGGCAGCGACTCGGCCTCGCTCGACAACGCCGCCGAGTTCCTCTATCTCTCCGGCCGCTCCCTGCCGCATGTGATGGCCATGCTCATCCCCGAGGCCTGGTCCGGCAATCCCGACATGGACGAGGAAAAGCGTGCCTTCTACGAGTACCACGCCTCGCTCATGGAGCCCTGGGACGGCCCTGCCGCCATCGCCTTCACTGACGGCAAGGTCATCGGCGCCACGCTCGACCGCAACGGCCTCAGGCCTGGCCGCTACATCGTGACTAAAGATGATTTGGTGGTTCTGGCCTCCGAAGCCGGCGTGCTCGACGTGCCCGCTGAAGACATTCGCAAGAAGGGCCGCCTGCAACCCGGCCGCATGTTCCTGGTCGACACGGTACAGAAGCGCATCATCTCCGACGCAGAGATCAAGAAGGAGCTGGCCGGCCGCCAACCCTACGCCGCTTGGCTCCAGGAGCAGCAGGTCTCGCTCGATCAGCTCCCCGAGCCCTCGCGCGTGATCGCTTCCAATCACGAGACCCTGCTGCGCCGCCAGCGCGCTTACGGCTACAGCGAAGAAGACCTCAAAGTCCTGCTCACCCCCATGGGCGCAACGGGCGCGGAGCCCATCGGCTCCATGGGCACCGACGTACCCCTGGCTTGTCTCTCCGACCGCCCTCAGCCTCTGTTCAACTACTTCAAGCAGCTCTTTGCCCAGGTCACCAATCCGCCCATCGACCCCATCCGCGAAGAACTGGTCATGTCGCTGATCAGCTACATCGGCACCGAGCGCAACATTCTGGACGAAGCGCCGGAGAACTGTCACACCCTGAAGCTGCCCCACCCCATCCTCACCAACCGCGACCTCGAAAAACTGCGCCGCATCTCTTCCGGCGATCTGCTGGCCACCACGCTGCCCGCCCTGTTCCGCGCCGCCGACGGCGAAAAGGGCCTCAAGCACGCGCTTGACGATCTGAGCGCCCGCGCCGCCCACGCCGTCCACTCCGGCTACACCCTGCTCATCCTCTCCGACCGCGGCGTCGATGCCACCTACGCGCCTATCCCCAGCCTGCTGGCCATGGCCGCCGTCCACAATCGCCTGGTGCGCGAGAAGACCCGCACCCAGGTCGCGCTCATCATCGAGAGCGGCGAGCCCCGCGAAGTCATGCATTTCGCCCTGCTGATCGGTTACGGCGCCAGCGCCATCAACCCCTATCTGGCCATCGAGTCCCTCCACGACCTCAAGCGCCGCGGCCTGCTTCCGGAAAAAGTCACCGCCGAGTACGCCGAGAAGAACTTCATCAAGGCCATCAACAAGGGCCTGCTCAAAACTTTCTCCAAGATGGGCATCAGCACTCTGCAAAGCTATCGCGGTGCGCAGGTGTTTGAAGCCGTCGGCCTCAACAAATCCCTCATCGACGCATACTTCGCTCGCACCGCCTCGCGCATTGAAGGCGTCGGGCTTGACGTGCTCGCCCGCGAAGCACAGATCAAGCACACCTACGCCTTCCAGCCGCTCACGGATTCGGAAACCGACCTCCTCGTCGGCGGCCAGTACCAGTTCCGCACCGAGGGCGAGTATCACCTGCTCAACCCGCAGACCATCTCCAAGCTCCAGCACGCCGTGCGCCAGAATAATCCCGCCTCCTTCCAGGAGTACACCGACCTGATCGACGATCAGAGCCGCAACCTCTGCACCCTGCGCGGCTTGCTCAAACTCAAGTACGCCGACGAGCCCATTCCGCTTGATGAAGTCGAGCCGGCCAAGGAGATCGTCAAGCGCTTCACCACCGGCGCCATGAGCTTCGGCTCCATCAGCAAGGAAGCACACGAGACCCTGGCCATCGCCATGAACCGCATCGGCGGCATGTCCAACACCGGCGAGGGCGGCGAAGACGAAGAGCGCTTCACCCGCGACGCGGACGGCGACCTGCGCCGCAGCGCCGTCAAGCAGGTCGCCAGCGGACGCTTCGGCGTGACCACGAATTATCTTGTGAACGCCGACGAGATCCAGATCAAGATGGCCCAGGGCGCCAAGCCCGGCGAGGGCGGCCAGTTGCCCGGCGACAAAGTCGATGAAGTCATCGCCAAGACCCGCCACTCCATCGCCGGCGTCGGCCTGATCTCTCCGCCGCCGCATCACGACATCTACTCCATTGAAGATCTCGCCCAGCTCATCTACGACCTGAAGAACGTCAACCCGAAGGCGCGCATCGCTGTCAAGCTCGTGTCTGAAGTAGGCGTGGGCACCGTCGCCGCCGGCGTCTCCAAAGCCCATGCCGACGTGGTGCTCATCTCCGGCGACACGGGCGGCACCGGCGCTTCGCCCTTGAGTTCCATCAAGCACGCCGGCCTTCCCTGGGAGCTCGGCCTCGCTGAAACGCAGCAAGTCCTCTTGCTCAACGACCTGCGCTCGCGCATCAAGGTGCAGACCGACGGCAAGCTGCAAACCGGCCGCGACGTCGTGATCGCCGCGCTGCTTGGCGCGGAAGAGTTTGGCTTCGCCACCACGCCGCTCATCACCATGGGCTGCATCATGATGCGCAAGTGTCACCTGAACACCTGTTCAGTCGGCATCGCCACGCAAGACCCCGTCCTCCGCGCCCGCTTCACCGGCCAGCCCGAGCACGTCATCAACTTCTTCTTCTTCCTCGCCGAGCAGGTCCGCGAACACATGGCCAAGCTCGGCTTCCGCACCGTCGACGAGATGGTCGGCCGCGTTGAAAAAATCGACGCCGTCCTGGCCGACGCGCACTGGAAGGCCAAGGGCATCGACCTTTCCTCCATCCTCTACTCGCCCACTGTGCCTTCGCGTGTGGCCCGCCGTAAGATGCAGGCCCAGGATCACGGCCTCGACGCCGCGCTCGATCACGCGCTCATCGCCAAGGCCGCGCCGGCTCTCGAATCGCAAACCCCCGTCACCGGCAGCTTCGCCATCCGCAACGTGCACCGCACCGTCGGCGCCATGCTGGGCGGCGAAATCGCCCGCCGCTACGGCTCGGCAGGATTGCCCGAAGGCACCATCCACTTCAAGTTCCGCGGCTCAGCAGGCCAGAGCTTCGGAGCCTTCGTACCCTCTGGCGTCACCCTTGAGCTTGAAGGCGACGCCAACGACTACGTCGGCAAGGGCCTCTCCGGCGGACGCATCATCGCCTATCCGCCCAAGACCTCCAGCTTCCTGCCCGAGGAAAGCATCCTCGTCGGCAACGTCGTGCTCTACGGCGCAACCACCGGCGAAGCCTTCTTCAATGGCATCGCCGGCGAGCGCTTCGCCGTCCGCAACTCCGGCGCAACCGCGGTGGTCGAAGGCGTTGGCGATCACGGCTGCGAGTACATGACCAACGGCACCGTCGTCGTGCTCGGCGACACCGGCCGCAACTTCGCAGCCGGCATGAGCGGCGGCATCGCCTACGTCTTCGACGACCGCGGCGACTTCTCCTCGCGCCGCTGCAACAAAGCCAGCGTCGATCTCGAAGCGCTCGCTCTCTCGGAAGACATCGACGTTGTGCGCAAGCTCCTCGAGCGCCATCGCGACCTGACCGGCAGCCCACGCGCAGCCTGGATCCTCGAGCACTGGACCGACGCGCAGCCGCGCTTCATCAAAATCTTCCCGCACGAATACAAGCGCGTGCTCGGCATCGCACGCGTTGACGACGTTTATTGTCCTCCTATCATCGCGTCGCCAATCGCCGCGGCCACCGAGGTGCAGCATGGGTAAAGATACCGGCTTTTTGGAAATTCAACGCGAGCAGCCCACCCGCCGAAACGTTGAGGAGCGCGTCCACGACTGGTTCGAAATCTACCAGCCCTTCACGGAAGCAAAGCAGCGTGAGCAGGGCGCGCGCTGCATGGATTGCGGCGTCCCCTTCTGCCACACCGGCTGTCCGGTCAACAACCTCATCCCCGACTGGAACGACCTGGTCTACAACGGCCGCTGGGAGGCCGCCATTCGCCGCCTCCACGCCACCAACAACTTCCCCGAGTTCACCGGCCGCATCTGCCCCGCGCCCTGCGAGGCCGCCTGCGTCCTCGGCATCGATCAGCCGCCCGTTTCCATCAAGCTCATCGAGCGCTCGGTGGTCGAGCGCGGCTGGGACGAAGGCTGGATCAAGCCCGAGCCGCCCGAGTTCAACACCGGCAAGCGCGTGGCCATCGTCGGCAGCGGGCCTGCTGGTCTAGCTGCGGCGCAGCAGTTGCGCCGTGCCGGCCACTCCGTCACAGTGTATGAGAAGAACGACCGCATCGGCGGCCTCATGCGCTACGGCATTCCCAACTTCAAGCTGGAAAAGCATGTCCTCGATCGCCGCATCGACCAGATGCGCGCAGAAGGCGTAACTTTTATCACCAACGCCCACGTTGGCGTCAACGTCCCCGTCGAGGCCCTCACCGACCACTACGACGCCATTCTGCTGGCTGGCGGCGCCGAGCAGCCGCGCAACCTCAACATCCCGGGCCGCGAGCTCAAAGGCATTCACTTCGCCATGGAGTTCCTTCCCCAGCAAAATCACCGCTGCGAGGGCGACACCGAGGACTCCTCGCTAGCCATCCTCGCCGAAGGCAAGCGCGTGGTCATCATCGGCGGCGGCGACACCGGAGCCGACTGTCTCGGCACCAGCCATCGCCAGGGCCCCAAGAGCGTTCATCAGTTTGAAATCATGCCCAAGCCCCCCGAGCAGCGCGCCGCCTCCACTCCGTGGCCGCTTTGGCCCCTGCAACTCCGCACCGAAGGCGCGCACGAAGAAGGCGGCATCCGCGACTGGAGCATCAACAGCATCAAGTTCACCGGCGACGACGACGGCAACGTCAAGCAGCTTCACCTCGTCCGCGTCGGGCCGCCGCCCAAGTTCGAGCCCATCCCCGGCTCCGAGCACATCCTCGAAGTCGATCTCGTCCTGCTCGCCATGGGCTTCCTCGGCCCCGTCCGCGCCGGCATGATCGAGCAGCTCGGCCTTGCGCTCGACAACCGCGGCAACATCGCCGCCAACGCCGATTACATGACCTCGGTCGACGGTATCTTCGCCGCCGGCGACATGCGCCGCGGCCAGTCGCTCGTCGTCTGGGCCATCGCGGAAGGCCGCAAAGCCGCCGCCTCAATCGACGCCTACCTCACCGCCAACGCCGAAACCCAGCCCATCCTTCACCGCGCCTTGGCCTAGAAGCGCGCTCGGGGAAAGGCTGCGAGCTCCCGTGCCCCATCCATTCCGCGCTCCTCACGGAATGGGTGGGAGACGACAAACGCCACCGCACACTCTCAAGCCCCCGGGCCGTGCCGGTACACATCCCACCCCATATAATTCCCCAGCGCCTCCGCCACACTCCCCGCGCAATGCGACCCATTCATCGCCGCATGATGCTCGAACCCCTGCTTGCAGATGTACTGCATCAGCCTCCGCAGCTCCGGAATCTCCACCACCGCCTTGGTCCCGAATGTGTCCAGCGGATCGTCCGTAAACGCCCCGTCGCCGACATACGCGCGAATCGTTCCCGTCAAATCGTCCGTGCTGATCCGCCCATACGTCAGCGGCCCGCGCGGGGTCCTTCCAGCCAGCGCGCCAACCGTGTTTGCTTCTCCCAGCGTCGTGCCCAAAATCGGCGCTGTCCCCATGCGAATGTCGGGAAGAAAGTCTTTCGCCCAGTTGCCGCAATGAAAAAACACGCACTTGTTCTCGTCGCCGCCATAATTGTTGTTCCAATCAACAAGCGCGCTCGGACGTCCCGATGCCAGTTGCAGCGCATACATTGAAACCACGCCCGCAATATCCACTTCGCATGCGCTCGGCATCAGCCGCTCGCTCATCATGCTCATGATCGTGCACACATTCACGCCGAAGTTTTTCTGCATCGAGCTCCAGCATTGGATCGCCGTCGCCTCGAGGCCCAGCTCGTCCATCCACTCGTCCACCACCACCGCAAACTTCGCCATCTTCCTGAGCGACTCCGCCGGCGCAGCCGAACTGTCCGCGTAGCTTTTGATCTGGGCCACACGCTGCGTCACGCGGCCATCCGAATCCGCCAACCCCGCAGCACGCCCAAACACCTCCGACAGGTCGATCGTGTTTACGCTAATGCCCGCCTGCTCCAGCAGCTTCTCGCTGTAGCGCGTAGTGTTGAACGCATTGGGCCGCGCACCTACTGCGCCAATCCGCGTTCGATGCAAGCCCTTGCGCACCCGGCACACTTCGAGAAACTTCAGCAGATCGCGCCTGAATCCATCCGACCAGATGCTCGTCGTGTGATCGTATGTCAGCGAGAAACGGAAACCATACTGGCGCAGATTATTGCACACAGAAATCTTTCCGCAGTATGCATCGCGCCGCCGGTCTAGACCGAACTGATCCAGATCGTCCGGTGAAGCCTGCACCAGGATCGGCACATTCAACCCCGACAAGCGAATCGAATCGGCCACCGCCTTCTCGTCGCCAAAGTTCGGCAGACAAACAAGAATTCCTGAAATCCGCTCCCCGTGCTTGCGGAGCAACTCGCCGCAGCGCTTCGCATCCGCCCACGTCTCCACCGCGCCCAGCTTGCTTTCTTCCGGCGAAAGCATCACCGCTTCAATACCCAGTTCGCCCAGCAGCTTGATCAAATCCTTGCGCGCCTCGCCCACCAGCACATCGGGAAAGAAATCGCGATTGCCTATGATCACCGCCAAAACATCCTTCGCCATACTCAGTCACCTGCCTTCGCCGGTTTCAACCGCTCAAACTGTCCAAACTCGTCCACGTTTTTCTTCGTGATCAGTTCGCACTGCACAAATTGCCGCTCCGGCTCGCCGGTCGTGCCCGTCTTCAAAAAGCGGTCGGCCTCATCCACCGCCATTCCGGCAATCTTCACCGCCGGCTGCAGAACCGTCGCATCCAGCGTGCCCGCGCGAACCGCCGCCAGTGCATCCGGGCCGCCATCAAAGCCCACAATCTTGATCGTTGTAATCCGCGCATTCTTCACAGCAGCCAGCGCGCCCAGCGCCATGGTGTCGTTGCCGGCAATAATGCCGTTCAAATCCCCATGCGCCTGTAGAATCGTCTCCGTCCGCTGGAACGCCTCCGACTGGCTCCAGTTGGCGCTCTGCGCCGTCACCCGCACCAGTTCGGGATAGCGATCGAGTACATTGTGAAAGCCCCTCGTCCGCACCCGCGCATTCGTGTCCGACTCCTTGCCCAGCAGCTCGGCGTATTCCCCTTTGTGTCCCAGCGCGTCGGCAAAGCGCGTAGCCAGCAGCTCGCCGCCCTTCACGTTGTCGGCGATGATCTGCGCCTTGGCGATGCCCGACGCGTGAATCTCGCGATCGATCAGGAAGCAGGCAATCCCCGCCTTGGCCGCGCGCCGCACCGCGGAGATCGAGGCATCCGTGCCTGCATTGTCCAGAATCAGCGCCGAAGCATTGCTCGCAATCGCCACGTCGATCAGGTTGTCCTGCTCATACGCATCGTCGCCGTGCACATCGATTCGCACGTCATATCCCAGCGCCCGCGCACGCGCTGCGGCCGCGACTGCTTCGGCTTGAAAAAACGGATTGTCCTCTGACGGTACAAGGATCGCAATCAACTTCCGATGCGCCGCGCCCTCGCGTCTGCAACCCGCCAGCAAACACGCGGGCAACAGCAGCAGCGCGATAATTGCAACCCTGCGCCGATTCATTTACCCGCTCCCGCCGCGCGCAGCTGAAACCTGTTCTGCAACTGATCCACGGCCACAGCCAGAATGATCACCACACCCTTGATCACCATCTGCCAGAACTCAGACACGCCCATCATCACCAGTCCATCGGCAAGCACGCCAATCACAAAGGCCCCAATCAGCGATCCGCCAATTGACCCCCGCCCGCCCAGCAGCGAAGTTCCTCCCAGCACCACCGCCGCAATCGCGTTCAGTTCAAACGACTGCCCCGTCGCCGGATGGGCCGCCTCCAGTTGCGAAGCAATGATCACGCCGACCAGCCCGGCACATACGCCGGAGATCACATACGTCCAGGTCTTCACCCGTCGCACCTCAATGCCGCACAGCATCGCGGCTCGCTCATTGCCGCCGATCGCATACACATGCCGCCCGAACGGTGTCTTCGCCGCCAGCACCCACCCCGCCACCGCGATCAGAGCCATCATCCACACTGGCGCCGGAATGCCCAGAAGATATCCCTGTCCTATCGATGGAAAGCCGGTGTTGTGTCGCGCCGCTTCGCCCGCCAGTTCCGGAAACGTCGCCCCATTTGAAATCAGCATCGCTGCGCCGCGTGCCACGTAGAGCGTTCCCAGCGTCGCAATGAACGGCGCAATCGAACATCGCGTCACCAGCAATCCATTCAACCACCCAACCCCCGCGCCAGCGGCAAGCGCCACCAGAACCACCCCCCACACGGGAAGAAAATGCGCGCCGCCGTCGAACACTACCCCATTCAAAATCAAGTACCCGGCGATCATGCCTGAAAGGCCCACGACCGACCCCATCGACAGATCAATCCCTCCGGACAGAATCACAAAGGACGTGCCCACCGCCAGCAGCGCCGTGATAGCCACATGCTTGGTCAGGATGGAAAGGTTGTTGGCCGTCAAAAAACTCGACGTCATGCTGGAAAAAAGAATCACCAGCACCGCCAGCGCCAGCACCGATCGCAGCTTGAGAAGCAACTCCGCAATCGGCCTGCCCGCGTCTCTCGCCCGCGCCAACGGTCCCTTGCGCGCAGCCGTCATTGTCTGGCTCATGCCTCGGTCCTCTCCACAATTCCTGATCCCGATGCGGCATGGAAGAGCCGCTCTTCACCTGCCGCCTGCACCGTACACTCATCCACCAGCGCGCCGCGCGAAAGCACCGCCACGCGATGCGCCAACTGCCCGATCTCTTCCATCTCGGACGACGTGAACAGTATCGACATGCCCTGCGCCGCCAGGTCCGCCAGTATCTGATAAATCTCCGCCTTCGCGCCCACATCCACGCCGCGCGTCGGCTCATCCAGCAGCAGCAGCAACGGCTCGCACAGCAGGCACCGCGCCAGCACCACTTTCTGCTGGTTCCCTCCGCTTAACGATGACACCGGCCGCTCCAGGTCTTCCGCGCGAATGCGCAAGTCATCGGCCAGCTGGCGCACCCGTTCCGCCTCTCTCTTGCGCGACACAAACCAACGGCCAAACTGCCGCACCCCTGCCAGGCTGATATTTGCGCGAATGGAAGCATCCGGCACGAGCGCATCCCGCTTGCGGTCTTCCGGAACCATCGTGACGCCGCACCGCATCGCATCGGCAACCGATCGAAATCGGCACACCTTCCCGCGGAATTGAATCTCACCGCTGTAGCCCCCGCGGACACCCCCAAGCGTCTCCAGCAGCTCGGTTCTCCCCGAGCCCAGCAGGCCATAGACTCCAACAATCTCTCCGCGCGCCACGCTCAAGCTCACCCCATTGAGCAGCAGGCGGCCATCGCGCCCCTCCACCGTCAGAGCCAGAGTACGCAGCAGCGGCTCGCCCGCGTCGCTCTTCGCTTGCTGCGCCGAGGGCGCCTGCGCTGCTTTCCCCGTCATCCGCTCCACAATCCATTGCCGGCTTACTAGAGCGCGGTCGCACTCGCCGGCGATCAGCCCATCGCGCAGCACGGTAAAGTGATCGCCCAGTTCCATCAACTCCTGCAACCGGTGCGAGATGTAAACAATCGACACTCCCTGCTGCTTCAGTTCCTTGAGCACGCAAAACAGCTGCTCGCACTCCGCCCCGCCCAGCGCTGAAGTTGGCTCGTCCAGAATCAAGATCCCCGAGCGATGCGCAAGGCAGCGCGCAAT
>Ga0302270_10001925_pt1 | contig 20579 bp, 18 predicted proteins | sample III_Bog_E2_3_FD_198773 | JGI IMG/M metagenome (GOLD analysis project Ga0302270, IMG submission 198773) | Peat permafrost microbial communities from Stordalen Mire near Abisko, Sweden - III_Bog_E2_3 | ecosystem: Environmental > Terrestrial > Soil > Wetlands > Peat | place: Sweden: Abisko... | reverse complement strand
ATCCGTGCGCCGCGCTATTGGCGGATCGGATTTGGGGCAGCTCAAAGACGCAGTCCAACGCGACTTCCTGAAACTCGACGATCAGGAGCGCAACGTTCGCACCGCGGTCGCGAAGATGGAGAGTAGTCTGATGGGACGTCTGGCGGAGTTTGAAAATGACCGATGAGAGTGCGGATCAACAGTCTCCTGCGGATCAGGACTTTGTCCGGCAAGTTCGCGCAAAGGCTGAGCGCAAACTCCGCGCGCAGAAGAACGGTGCACAGACCGTCTGGTTCGGCCTGGGCATGTCAGGGCTCATCGGTTGGTCGGTAGCAGTGCCAACAGTCGTTGGCGCGATGATCGGCCTCTGGTGGGACAATCATCATCCAGGATCCCATTCATGGACGCTCATCTTGCTGACCATTGGTCTTTGTGTCGGTTGCGCAAATGCCTGGCATTGGGTGGATCAGCAAGACAAAGCAATGCACGACGAACAGGAGGACAAACATGAATGAGCCGCTGATTCTGGCCGGGAGTCTGCTCGCCGGTGTCCTGCTTGGGACATTCTTCTTTGGCGGACTCTGGTGGACCATTCAGGCGCGTTCTCCGTCGCAATGGTCCGGCCTCCTGTTCTCCGGGAGCCTTCTGCTTCGAATGACCGTCGCCGTCACCGGGTTCTATCTCGTGTCACACGGCGAATGGCGGAAGCTGGTGGCTTGCCTGGCCGGCTTCCTGCTTGCGCGCATTGCCGTAACGCGGCTCATTCGCCTCCCGCGCCCCAGAAGCACCCGCATCCCGCAGGAAGGTGCGCAATGATCATCCCCGCCGTGCAAATTACCTCCGACCAGCAGATCTTCTGGCAACATGGCTTTGTCAAGCTCAACGAGACCATCGTGACCACCTGGGGCATGATGATCGCCATGACGTTGGGCTCCATGTTGATCACGCGAAAGCTTGCCACCGAGCGAACCATCTCACGCTGGCAAAGCGCGCTTGAGATGGTTGTGACCGGCATTGAGGGACAGATTAAAGAAGTTGGTCTCGACGACCCAGAAAAGTATCTCGCCTTCCTGGGCACGCTCTTTCTGTTCATCGGAACCTGCAGCGTGTGCATTGTCTTCCCAGGCTTCAAGCCGCCCACAGGCTCGCTCTCAACCACGGCAGCCCTCGCGCTGTGCGTGTTCATTGCGGTTCCTCTGTTCGGCATCCGGGAACAAGGGTTTGCCGGCTATCTCAAAACCTACATCAAGCCGACCGTGATCATGCTCCCGTTCAATATCATCAGTGAGCTCTCGCGCACGCTGGCGCTGGCCATCCGTCTTTTCGGCAACATGATGAGCGGAGTCATGATCGTCGGGATTCTTCTTTCCATCACGCCCTTTATCTTCCCCATCGTCATGACGCTGCTCGGCCTGCTTACCGGTTCGGTGCAGGCCTATATCTTCAGCATTCTCGCCGCGGTCTACATTGCCGCCGCCACACGTGGTATCAAACCCAAGCCTGCTGCCCAGGCCAAGCCGGAGACCAGTCCTGCGTAAGGTCTCCAACAACAAGAAGGTCTTCAATGGATAGCGCCACCCTCGTTGCAGTAGTTTCCATCGCTACCGCCGGCATTACCACAGGCTTCGGCTGCATGGGCCCGGCGCTTGGAGAAGGCCGCTCCGTGGCCTCCGCCATGACCTCCCTGGCGCAACAGCCTGACGCCGCGCCCACCATCACCCGCACCCTGTTTGTAGGCCTCGCCATGATCGAGTCCACCGCAATCTACACCTTTGTCGTCTCCATGATTCTCATCTTCGCCAATCCGTTCTGGAACCACTTTCTTTCGCAAGCCGGAGGCAAGTGAGCGATGCTCATCGACTGGTTCACTGTCGGAGCCCAGATTGTCAACTTCCTCATCCTGGTGTGGTTGTTGAAGCACTTTCTCTACAAACCCATCCTCGACGCCATCGATGCGCGAGAGAAGCGGATCGCCGCTGAACTTGCGGACGCCGACAAAAAGAAGGCCGAGGCCGAAAAGGAGCGTACCGATTTTGAAGATAAGAACAAAGCATTCGATCAACAGCGGGGCGCCCTGCTCGGCAAAGCCACGGACGAAGCGAAAGCCGAGCGCGAGCGCCTCGTCGATCAAGCCAAAAAAGATACTGACACCTTGCGGGCTACACAGGCAGATGCGCTGCGCGGAGATCAAATTCGCCTGGGTAGTGCAATCACCCTTCTGGCCGAGAAAGAGGTATTTGCCATTGCGCGAAAGGCACTCGCGGACCTCGCTACCGTCAGCCTTGAAGAGCGGATTGGCGAAGTGTTTACGCGCCGCCTCCGGGAATTGGATCCGAAGGCAAAAGAGTTACTAGGCGCCGCTCTCAAGAACTCAGCGCAACCAGCTCTGGTTCGCAGTGCATTCGATTTGCCCGCCGACCAGAAGGCTGCAATTCAAAATGCGCTCAACGAGACATTCTCAGCTGAGGTCCGGATCAAATTCGAAGATGCGCAGGACGCCATCTGCGGTATCGAGTTAAGCGCCAATGGCCAAAAGGTTGCGTGGAGCATATCGAGCTATCTCACCGAATTGAGCAAGAAAGTCAATGACATCGTAGACCCGCAACCCCCTCCGGCCGCCAAAGCCACACCGAAGCCGGACACCGCGAAAGCCCCCGAGCCAGAAACTGCGAAAGCGCCGGAGCCGGAAGCCGCAAAAGCCCCCAAGCCAGAAACTACGAAAACCTCCAAGCCGGAAACCGCGAAAACTCCCGAGCCAGAACCTGTTGCTCCCGTCGGGGCCAAATGACTGCATCGGCCGGAATCCTAGAACCCGCAATCGACCGCGCCTTCGCGAGGCTCCATCAGGGTCGCGATAGCTTCACGCTAAAACTGACTCCGCATGAAGTGGGCATCGTCACAAATGTTTCCACCGGGATCGCGACATTCACTGGCCTTCCCGGCGTTGGTTACGAGGAGATCGTGACTTTCCCCGGCGGTCTGCTCGGCATCGCATTCAACCTGGATGAGGAAGAGGTCGGGGTCATCCTGCTCGGGGACTACCAGGAGCTGCACGCCGGCGACGAGGTGCAGCGGACAGGCCGCGTGATGGACGTGCCCGTGGGCGATGGCCTGCTGGGACGCGTGATCGACCCATTAGGCAATCCGTTGGACGGCAAGGGCTCGATCGCTGCGGAGAAGCGTCTTCCCGGTGAACGTCCCGCTCCAGCCATAATGGATCGCGCGGCGGTAAGCGTGCCTTTGCAGACCGGCCTGAAGGCGGTCGACGCACTTGTCCCCATCGGCCGCGGACAGCGCGAACTGATTCTCGGTGATCGCCAGACCGGCAAGACAGCCATCGCCATCGACACCATCCTCAACCAGCACGGACAGAATGTGGTGTGCGTCTACTGTGCGATTGGCCAACGCGCGGCCGCTGTGGCTAAAGTAGTGGCCAACCTCGACAAGCAAGGCGCCATGGACTACACCGTTGTGGTCGTCGTGGAAGACAATAATGCGCCCGGCCTCGTCTACATCACGCCTTATGCCGCCACCAGCATTGCTGAATACTTCATGGAAAAGGGCCGCGACGTCCTCATCGTCTACGACGACCTCACCCATCATGCCCGCGCCTATCGCGAGCTCTCTCTTCTGCTCCGTCGCCCTCCGGGACGTGAAGCCTTCCCCGGCGACATCTTCTATATTCATTCGCGCATGCTTGAGCGCTCCACCCATCTCAGCAAAGAACGCGGAGGCGGATCGCTCACCGCGCTGCCCATCATTGAGACCGAAGCGCAAGATATCTCCGCTTACATCCCAACGAACCTCATCTCCATCACCGATGGCCAAGTCTATCTTTCGCCCACGCTCTTTCAACTGGGCATCCTCCCTGCCGTCGACGTGGGCAAGTCGGTTTCGCGCGTCGGCGGAGCGGCGCAGAGGCCTGCCTACCGCGCTGTCGCCGGCAGCCTCAAGCTTGCTTACTCACAATTCGAAGAACTTGAAGCCTTCGCAAAATTCGGCACTCACCTCGACGACGCAACGCAAAAGACGATTGACCACGGACAGCGCATTCGCGCCTGCCTCAAGCAACCCGAATCTCACCCTGTTTCCATGATCGAACAGATCATCGTGCTTTTGGCTTTGACCGCGGGACTGCTCGATCCTCTGCCGGTCGAAAAAATGGACGACGCCGAGCGCGCGCTTCAGAAAGCTGTAACCGGCATTCCAGCGGAGGTGGCGCAACGGCTCACCTCGGCTGATAAGTTCAGCGAGGCCGATCGAAAGGCGATCCTAGAAATCGCTCAAAGTGCTTTGGCTCCGCTCCAGCCGACTCCTGCCGTCAAACCCGCTACGAAGCCTGCGCCATGAGTGGAACCATCGAAGGCCTGACGCGGAAGATCTCCGAAGCGGGCGATCTTGAGGCCGTCGTGCGTTCCATGAAGGCGCTTGCCGCGGCGAGCATTGGCCAGTACCAAAAGGCCGTCCACTCGCTCGATGCGTATGCGCGCACCGTGGAACTCGCCTTGACCGCGTGCCTTCGTCAAGCCGGCCCAGGCTACGACACGGCAGAACCTGGCTCAAAGAAGAAGCAAGGCATCGGAGCAATTGTCTTTGGTTCCGACCAGGGTCTCGTTGGAAGGTTCAATGAGGCGATCGTGGAATATGCCGCCGATACACTCAAAGGCCTGCCCGGCACAATTACGAAGATCTGGCCGCTCGGCGAGCGCATCCATGCCCTCCTGGCCGATACGGGAATGCCGACCGCCGGCATCTTGCCCGTGCCGGGCTCGGTCAATGCCATCTCCGGGCTCGTCGGGCAGATTCTGATCGATGTCGAGGCGACGCGGGAGCGCGCAGAAGTGGTGGAGGTCTATCTATTCCACAACCGCTCCAAATCCGGATCGGTTTACGAACCCATCGGCAAGCGCTTGCTGCCTCTTGATCTCGCCTGGCAGAAACAGCTCGCCTCTGCTCCGTGGCCAACCAAACTGCCGCCGGAAGTCATCCAGGGAGCCACGTCTCCGTTGCGCGCATTCATACGCGAATACCTGTTCGTCCTCCTGTTTCAAGCCTGCGCCGAGTCGCTCGCCAGCGAGAATGCCAGCCGCCTGGCCGCAATGCAGAGGGCAGAGAAGAACATTGACGGCATCTTGGAAGACCTGAACCTCAAGTTGCATCGCATACGCCAGGAGTCGATTGACGAGGAACTCTTTGATGTCATAGCGGGTTATGAGGCCCTGACCCCTGTCCGCCGGTCACGCTGATGCGGGGGCGATGGGACTAAACGCTTTTCCATTCACGCCTCCCGGCGGACACCTCGTGAGCCATCTAAAACAATGCCGTTACGGCTCTTCCTTCAGTTCGCCTTGAGCACAACTGCTCAGATTGCTGAAACTCTCCGAGTCGATACTGATTCGGAGAGTTTCAGCTACTGGTGGGACTTATTGCCGTACCGCCAAGCCATGGGGGAACTGTCTGCAACCAACCAGATTTGCAGGTATAAGTGAAAACCATGACGATCTATTCGAAGATCTACCACGTGCCGACGGACAAAAGGGAACCGGCAATACATTCGAAGGCAGTGTCAACTTCTTCGTAAATGTCAAAAGTGACCGGCCGTGGTTCGCGGTTGAAAGATCAAGGCCTTGGCTGGCAAGAAGACCATGGGCTTCGAACGAGTCATCAAGGCAACCCGAGAGGAAGGAAAATGCTGTACGAACTGAAAGCCTTAATTGGATCTCCCGTCGTAGCGACCGATGGCGAAATGGGGAGTGTCCGCACTTTTCTCTTTGATGACCAGTCCTGGAAGGTTCGCTACTTGGTGGTGGACGTAGGGAACTGGCTGAAACGACGCGATGTGGTTCTTCCGATTACCGCGCTCGAAAAGCCCGTCTGGGCAAACAAAACCTGTTGCGCTCATTTAACCAAGGATCAAGTGCGCAACAGTCCCGACGTTGATACGGAAGAGCCGGTTTCGCGCCAGCAGGAACTTGCCATGCGTGATTACTTTGGCCCGTTGGCAAGCTGGGTAGACAGCATATCTGGCACCCCGCCCATGCCGACGGGAATGAAATACCCGATACACACCGCCGAGGTTCTCCATCTGCGCAGCACCTCACATATGTTGGGTTATCACGTGCGGGCAACGGACGGCGAATTTGGGATCCTTGAGGACTTTGTCATAGATGAGGCTAGCTGGCACCTCGGTTACCTCGATGTGAAAAGCGGAGACTGGCTTCATAATCGATCGGTGCTGGTCCCCACCGGTTGGGTGGAGTCTGTATCCTGGGCCGATTTCGTTATCCAATTGCACCACCTGATGGCATGAGCGCAAGGCGGTTTGGAGCATCGGCAAAACTGAAAGGACGACATGACGATCGATTCGAAGGCCTACCGTGTACCGCCAGGCAAGAAGCTTGACTTGAGCGAGTGGCCGACGGCCGGTCCGTCACTGACTAAATCGAAGAAGCAGTATCAACAATTGCTTGAAGAACATGTGAAGGAACTTAGCGCATTGCAGCAACTTCACTACGCATCCAACCGCCATGCGCTTCTACTCATCCTCCAGGGCATGGACGCCGCCGGTAAAGATGGCGCCATAAGGCACGTCATGTCCGGAATCAATCCGCAAGGATGCGAGGTCTTCAGCTTCAAGCAACCCACCGCCGAAGAACTGGAACATGACTTCCTTTGGCGCACTGCGTGCCGTCTGCCTGAGCGCGGCCGCATCGGCATCTTCAATCGTTCTTACTACGAAGAAGTACTCGTCGTCCGCGTGCATCCGGAGGAACTTCGCAACGAAGGGCTCTCAAAACAGCTTGAGGATGATAAGTCGAAATGGGACGATCGGTACCGCTCCATTGTGGACTTCGAAAAGCACCTTGACCGGAACAGCACGCGCATCGTCAAGGTGTTCCTGCACCTCTCGAAGGATGAGCAGCGGAAGCGGTTCCTGGCGCGCATCGACGATCCGGAAAAGAACTGGAAGTTGAGCCTTGTGGACATTCATGAAAGAAAGTTATGGAGGGACTACGTGAAGGCTTACGAAGACTGCCTAGGCGCAACCAGCACGCATCACGCTCCCTGGTATGTTGTCCCCGCGGACGATAAGGACGACGCACACCTGATCGTTTCTCAGATTGTTCTTGACGCGCTGAGGGGATTGAAATCATCCTATCCCGCAACAACTCAGAAACACCAGGCCGAATTGCAATCAATCCGCAAGATGCTTGCGACGTGAAGCCGTGCCTTATCACGGTCGAAGCGAAACAATCTGAAGTCTGCAAGCCGCTGCCAGAATGTGAGCAGTTACGGAGAACGAGAAAGGATACGCTACGATGGCCACTACCGAGATTCCAATCAAAGTTGGCAAGGACGACACGGCCCAGCCCTTCAGCAAGAACTTCGATCAGTTTGGCAATTCATCAGGCTTCATCTTCGACGTGAGCCTATCGACGGCGGTTGCGGCCGACGGCAAGAACGAAGAGACAGCGCCAAAGCCCAAGGGACCGCTCTCGCCTGAGATGCTGGACAAGATGAATCGCTACTGGCGCGCCGCGAACTATCTCTGCATCGGCCAGATCTACCTCTTTGAAAATCCGCTGCTTCGCTCGCCGCTCAAGGCAGAGCAGATCAAGCCAAGACTGCTTGGTCACTGGGGAACCTCGCCTGGACAGAACTTCATCTACATTCATTTGAACCGGCTGATCAAAGAGCACGATGCGGACATCATCTACATCTCCGGACCAGGGCACGGGGGACCCTCGTTGAATGCCTGCTCCTACCTGGAAGGTTCTTACACCGAGGTTCACCCGGAGATCACTCACGACGAAGACGGCTTGCGGCTCTTGTTCCGCAAGTTCTCAACCCCGGGCGGAGTGCCAAGCCACTGCGGCCCTCATGTCCCAAACTCCATGCACGAAGGCGGCGAGCTTGGCTATTCGATGGTTCATGCATTCGGCGCTGCCTTCGACAATCCCGACCTGATCGTGGCCTGCATAATTGGCGATGGCGAATCTGAGACCTGCCCGCTTGAAGGCAGCTGGAAGTCGGTCAACTTCGTCAATCCTATCAGAGACGGCGCCGTCTTGCCGATCCTTCACCTCAATGGATACAAGATCTCAGGGCCAACCGCTCAGGGACGAACTAGCGACGCCGACCTGAAGGCACTTTATGTAGGCCGCGGTTACAAGCCCTACTTTGTCGAGGGCGATGACCCGGAGGTCGTGCATCAACTTCTTGCGCAAACGCTTGAGGATTGTTATGCCGAGATTCGTGGGATTCAGCAGGAGGCGCGCAAGAACGGATTCAAGAAGCAGCCCGTCTGGCCCATGATTATCTTTCGCACGCCCAAGGGATGGACCTGCCCGAAGGAAGTGGACGGAATCCCAATCGAAGGCACATTCCGCGCGCACCAGGTTCCGCTCGCATCGGTTAAAGACAATCCTGAACACCTGAAGATTCTTGAGGCCTGGATGAAGAGTTACAAGGCCGAAGAACTATTCGACCGCGACGGTAAATTCATCGAAGAGCTCGCGACTCTCTCGCCCGCGGGCAACCGCCGCATGGGAGGAAACCCGCATGTCAATGGCGGACGCGAGCTGATCACCCTCGCGCTGCCTGACTTCACAGATTACGCGCTTGAAATCCCCGGCCCCGGTCAGGTTCTGGCCGAAGCGCCGCGCAAACTCGGAGATTTCTTCCGCGACATCTTCAAAATGAATCTGACAAACTTCCGCATGTTTTGCCCGGATGAATCGAATTCCAATCGCTTGAACTCCATCTTCGAGGCAACAGAGCGGTGCTCGATGGCCGAGATTGTTTCGATCGACGAGAAACTGGGTCCGGATGGCCGCGTCATGGAAGTGCTGAGCGAACACCTCTGCCAGGGGTGGCTTGAGGGCTACCTGCTCACCGGCCGTCATGGCATGTGGTCCTCCTATGAAGCCTTCGCGCAGGTGGTCGACTCCATGACAACCCAACATGCCAAGTGGCTTGAGCAATCCCGCGAATATCTCTGGCGCAGGCCGCTTGCGTCTCTCAATGTTCTGCTCACAAGTCATGCATGGCGCAACGACCACAATGGCTTCAGCCACCAGGCAACCGGGTACGTCGTCAATGCATTGGAGCGCAGGAGTGAAGTGATCCGCGTGTATTATCCACCTGATTCCAATTGTCTCCTCAGCGTCTTCGACCATTGCCTGCGCAGCCGCAATTACGTCAACGTCGTCACCTGCGGTAAACAACCTCAACTCCAGTGGCTCAATATGGACGAGGCTCTTGAGCATTGCTCGAAAGGCGCATCCACATGGAAGTTTGCAACCAACGATAATGGCGATGAGCCGGATGTTGTGCTGGCCTGCGCCGGAGATGTGCCAACCATCGAGACGTGCGCGGCCTCATGGCTCCTGCAGAAACACGTACCCGGAATCAAAGTGCGGGTCGTTAATGTTGTCGACCTGATGACCCTGATGTTTCCCGACAAGCATTCGCACGGCATGGACGAAATGTCGTTCAACGCGCTGTTTACAGAATCGGCGCCGGTGATCTTTGCCTTCCACAACAATCGCTGGCTCATTCACACCCTGGTTCATGGCCGCTCCAATGAAAGCCGCTTCCATGTCCATGGCTATATGGATTATGGGACAACCACCACCCCCTTCGACATGGTGGTGCTTAATGAGATGAGCCGCTTCCACCTTGCGCTGGATGCATTGAAGCATATCCCTCGTCTTCGGTTGCAAGCCGAGGATGCCATTAACTTCTTCAATCAGGAGTTGCAACGCCACCACGTCTATATCCGCGAGCACCTGGAGGATATGCCGGAGATCAGGAACTGGCATTGGACCAAGGACTTCAGTGACGCGGGCGCGCCTGCTCCAATGGCCAAGGGGCATCCAGAGAAGGCCATGTTCACCGACAGTTAGGCTCCATCCAGCAAGAATCAAAGCGGAGGCCGGCCTCGCGTAAGGGGAGCGATGGCGGTCTCCGCTTCTTCGACTCGGCAAGCAGGGGGTGACATTGAACGATCCGAAGGCGCCATCCGATTGGTTCAAAGTGGATGGAGTTGACGCTCTGGTTGAATTGGCGCTCAATCTCCACTGGTCCTGGAACCATGCCGCAGACGAGTTGTGGGAAGAACTCGACAAGGGCCTCTGGGCAACAACGCAAAACCCATGGGTCATCCTGCGCACGGTCTCTCGCGAAAAAGTCAAGGCTGCATTAGGCACGCCGGAGTTCCGCCAGAAGCTCGACAGCCTGCTTCGTAAGAATCGGGACTCCTATCGGGCCGATGCGTGGTTCCAGCACAGGCATCCCGGCGCAGGGCTCACGGCAGTCGCCTACTTCAGCATGGAGTTCATGCTGAGTGAGGCCTTGCCCATCTATTCGGGCGGACTTGGCAACGTAGCCGGCGACCAGATGAAGGCGGCCAGCGAGCTGGGCGTTCCGGTCGTCGGAGTCGGCTTGCTTTACGGGCAGGGATATTTCCGCCAGGACTTCGACGCGGAAGGCCGGCAGCAGGCGCTTTATCCAGTCAACGATCCGGGGCAGTTGCCCATACGGCCGCTGCGGCAGCCGAATGGCGAGTGGCTGCGATTGCAGATTCAACTTCCCGGCTCCAGGATATGGCTTCGCTGTTGGGAGGTGTCAGTAGGAAGAGCAAAGTTGTATCTTCTCGACACCAACGACTTTGCCAATTCTGCGGCTCATCGCGGAATTACCAGTGAGCTCTATGGCGGCGACGCAGAGATGCGCCTGAAGCAGGAGATCGTCCTCGGCATCGGCGGATGGCGTCTGTTGCGGGCATTGGGACTCACCCCTGAGGTCTGTCACCTCAACGAAGGCCACGCGGCATTTGCCGTGCTCGAACGGGCCCGCTACTACATGGAGGATCGGAAGGAGCCGTTCGATCTCGCCATGAATATCACGCGTGCAGGGAATCTATTCACAACGCATACCGCCGTGAGCGCCGGCTTTGACCGGTTTGACCCCAGGCTCATTCGCACGTATCTGACCCACTACGCAGTAGATGAACTCGATGTTTCCGTGGAGGACCTGCTCGCCATGGGAAGGCAGAATCCGGAAGACAATTCGGAGCCCTTCAACATGGCGTATCTCGCCGTCCGCGGCAGCGGGCAGATCAATGGCGTCAGCAAGCTCCATGGAAAAGTGAGCAGAGAGATCTTCCAGGCCCTGTTCCCCCGCTGGCCAAGGGAGGAAGTCCCGATAGGGTCGGTAACCAACGGCATTCATGTGCCCACCTGGGATTCTGCCGAAGCCGATGCGTTGTGGACCTCCGCCTGCGGCGCGAAGCGTTGGCGCGGAGATCGCCTGGTCGAAGACGACATTCGCCAAATATCTGACCCGCAGCTTTGGCAATTGCGAGCAGCAGGACGCAAAGGCCTGATCGAACGGATGCGCAAGCGGTACCAGTGCCAGTTCGCCGCTGAAGGTGCGGATTCGTCCACTGCCGCAGGCATCTTCGATGAAAAAGTGCTGACCCTGGGATTTGCGCGCCGATTCGCCACGTACAAGCGCCCCAATCTTCTTTTGCAGAATACCGAGAGGCTGGTGCGGCTGCTCTCCAATCCACGATGCCCCGTCCAGTTGATCCTTGCGGGAAAGGCTCATCCGCAGGATCTTCCCGGCCAGGAGCTGATCAGGCAGTGGAAGGATTTCATCAAGCGTCCCGAAGTCGAAGGGCGAGTGGTCTTCCTCAACGACTACGACATGATGCTGGCCCAGGAGTTGGTCCAGGGCATCGACGTTTGGATCAATACGCCTCGCCGTCCTTGGGAGGCCTGCGGAACCAGTGGCATGAAGGTCCTCGTCAATGGCGGGCTCAACCTTTCAGAGTTGGACGGCTGGTGGGCCGAGGCCTACTCGCCCGAAGTTGGCTGGGCCATCGGCGACGGCCAGGAGCATGGCGACGACCCGGGATGGGATGCCTGGGATGCAGAGACTCTGTATACCATCTTGGAAGCTGAAGTCGTCCCGGAGTTCTACGAGCGCGATCAATCCGGCATGCCAATCAAATGGCTGGGACGCATCCGCGAGAGCATGGCGCGCCTCACGCCGGAGTTTTCTGCAACCCGCGCCATCCGCGAATACACTGAAAGTCATTATCTGCCGGCGGCATCGCGCTATCGCGATCGCGCCGACGACGATGGTGCAGTCGGCTCGAGTCTGCTCCAATGGAAGCAGGACCTCGATCGCCATTGGAGCACGGTACGTTTCGTCAACATTCGAATCGACACTCACGACGCGCAGCACTTCTTCCAAGCCAAAGTCGCTCCCGGCTCCCTCACTCCGGATCACCTGAGAATCGAGCTCTACGCCGATCCCGTTCAAGGCGAGTCCGCTTGCCTTGAAGTCATGAAACCATCCGAACCCAGTTCAGACACGCCAGGTTCATACACCTATTCAGCCCAGGTCTCCGCAACGCGCCCCGCCAGCGATTACACCGTGCGCATCGTCCCCCATCATCTCAATGCTCTTGTGCCGCTCGAAGCAGGCCAGATAATTTGGCAACGCTGAGCTGATCAGAGGCACTTCCACGACCCACAATACGAGGAGTACAACGTGGATTCACTTCGGAACTCCGCCGACCCTTGCGCTACTGCCATCCCCGGCAAAGACGCAAGCCAGACGTATCCGCTGGGGCCAACGTTAAGTCCAGATGGCGTAAACTTCAGCGTCTTCTCAGCTCATGCCACGCATGTAGAAATCGTGTTCTTCGATGACGCCGACGCCCAGCAGCCGGCCCGCGTGATAAAACTCAGGCCAATAACCAATCGCACTTCTCATTACTGGCACATCTTTGTACCGGGCATCGTGGCCGGGCAGCTCTACGGATACCGCGTCGATGGTCCTGGCGAAGCGAACGACGGAAATCGCTTTGACTGCGGCAAAGTTCTGATTGACCCATACGGAAAGAGCGTTTCCGTCGGCCGAAACTACGATCGTTCAGCTGCGAGCCATCCCGGAGACAACGCGGCGACCTCGATGAAGAGCGTTGTTGCCGATTTGAGCACATTCGACTGGCAAGGAGATCAGCCGCTCAAGCATCCGTTTCGCACGACAGTGATCTACGAAACGCATGTAGCCGGATTTACGCGCCACCCGAACTCAGGCGTTCCCGAAGCCTCAAGAGGAACGTATCTCGGACTCATCGAAAAGATCCCATATCTCAAGTATCTCGGAGTCACAGCTGTCGAACTCTTGCCGGTGTTCCAGTTCGATACTCAAGACGCAGTTCCAGGGCTCACCAACTATTGGGGCTATGGGCCAGTGTCTTTCTTTGCGCCGCATCTCGGATACAGCACCTGCAATGACCCGCTCGTTTGCCTGCATGAGTTTCGAACCATGGTGAAAGAGCTGCATCGGGCCGGCGTCGAAGTAATTCTCGACGTTGTCTACAACCACACCGGCGAAGGCGACGAGAATGGACCAACACTCTGTTTCCGCGGGCTTGAAAACAGTTTCTACTACATGCTGGAGAAAGATAAGGCCAAATATGCAAACTACACTGGGGCGGGCAACACTCTCAAGGCCAACCATTCCGTTGTGAAGCGCCTGATTCTCGACAGCCTGAGGTACTGGGTTTCAGAGATGCACGTGGACGGCTTCCGCTTCGATCTGGCGTCGATATTCTCGCGCAACGAATCGGGCGAGCCCATGTTGAACCCGCCGATCGTCTGGGAGATCGATTCCGATCCTGTGCTTGCAGGCACAAAGTTGATTGCGGAAGCGTGGGATTCAGGCGGTTTATATCAGGTTGGCAGCTTCGGTGGAGATAAGTGGAAGGAATGGAATGGGCAGTTTCGCGACGACGTTCGCACCTTTGTCAAGGGCGATCCGGGGACCGTTGTGAACCTTCGAGAGCGCATCGCGGGAAGCCGAGACCTTTATCGTGAGCGGAGCCGACCTGCCGCGCAAAGCATTAATTTCGTCACCTGCCACGACGGATTCACGCTGAACGATCTTGTCTCCTACGATGCCAAGCACAACGAAGCGAACCGCGATTCGAATTGGGATGGAACAAACAACAATCATAGTTGGAATTGCGGGTTTGAAGGTGCGACCGACAGTGCCGCCATCCACCGATTGCGGATGCAGCAAGTCCGGAATCTTTTCGCTCTTACTCTACTCTCCGTTGGGACGCCGATGTTGCTTATGGGAGATGAAGTGTGCCGAACCCAGTTGGGAAACAACAACGCATATTGCCAAAACAATGCAACCAGCTGGTTCGACTGGAGCCTATGCGACATCAATGCTGACCTGCTCCGCTTCGTGCGGCAACTGATCCATCTCCGCCTTCACTTCGACCAGAACCCTGGTGGAGCACAAACGACACTTCAGGATTATCTGAGAAAAAGCCGCATCGAGTGGCATGGCGTTGAAATTGGAAAACCAGACTGGAGTAGCAACTCACACAGCCTCGCATTGTCCGTGCACAACTTCGCAGGCACACGGGTGCGTTACATTGCTATCAACGCATATTGGAAGCCGCTGGAGTTTGAACTCCCTTCCGTGACCGTGGCCGCACATGGAAGCTGGCTCCGCACCATGGACACTTCTCTTCCCACTCCAGACGACATTGCCGCAGGAATTACGGCCTTTCACGTGCGAGATTCGAGCTATCGAGTCAATTCCCGGTCCATCGTAATGCTGGATTGCGACCAGCAAACAAGCGGAAAGACTCACCAGCGAGTCTTGGAAAGCTGAGAATGACAATTCCTGGCAGATGCATTTCTGAATCAGGATCGTTGAATCGACGATTCAATGAATGTGTGGGAGACTCACTTTTCATCATTCACTCGGTATCCAGGCCGAGATTGGACAGCTTGGCGCGTGTAGATTTGCAGTCTGTATGAAGAATGCCTTGAATTCCCAGGCTCTCAGCAACCTTAACGAACATCGGAGTATTGTCGATATAGACTGCCTGCGACACCTGCGCCTGAGCTATGTCCAGAGCAAGCCTGAAAATGTTCACGTCGGGCTTGCGAATGTGAACGAAGCAAGAGGAAATGAAGCAATCGACAAACCGATCCAGTTTGAACTTCTGAATCCGGTATGCATTCAGTTCACGCCCTTCGTTGCTGACTATGGCAATTGTCATCCCCTGCTGGAGCTTAAGCTGCGCAAACAGCGCGATCATCTCCGAGAAAGGTTTCGACTGCGCAAACATGAAGCGCCGAAACTGATTACGGGTGAACGGCCTCTTTTTGTGGAAGACCACGAGACTCAAATAATCTTGCAGCGTGATCTTTCCTTCCTCGTAGATCTCGAAAGTGAGGTGATGGCGATCCTCCATCTCGGCTCACTCCAGTTTGAAGTTCTTCGCTGCCCGTCTGCGAGCCAGATGATCCCACCCATCGGTCAGAAGGACACCACCTATATCGAGAAACATGCATGTGATCCGTGTTGCTCTCTTCATTGGCGTTCCTTGCCCTCAGCCCATTCGGAAAGGTATTCTGCGCGCTTTTGATTCCTCACTATGCCGCGATTCATACCTTTGCCTCAGGCGCATCTGCGACTGCCTCTGCCGGTATCTGTTCCGGCAAGTCAAGGCGCGCGACACCAATCCGATTGTCCGCCATCCCGTAGTAGACGTCGAAGCGATCCGGGGTTCCAAGATCGTCGCGCCGGTCGATACCCGTGGGAAAAACAACATTGTCAACGGTCCCATCGCGTTCCTGTGGAAGCGTCGGCGTCAACACCGGCTCGGGCGAACGGTAGCTGATTACGAGCGGATGCTCCTTGGAAAAGATCATGACCCCCGCCGAATAGCGCAACACGTGCCGGTCCGGGTCTGGCTCCTCGATTTCGCTCACACCGTGGTAAACGATCAGCCAGCCATGCCGAGTCAAGACGGGTGGAGTGCCACCGCCGATCTTCAGCCGTTCCCAGGGCGCGACTGGAGAGGCCAGGCGATGATGAAAGGTAAACTTGCCGGCGTGAAAGGGCTTACGGTCAGGTGTCATTTGGCAGTAAGAAACCCAGATGCTCTCTCGATCAATATCCACTTCACGGGTCGCAGGGCTACAAGCGGTTTCCTCAGGACGGGTGCCTGGAAAGAGCGGCCGGTGGAGCAAGGCCAGCTCCGGGTGACCGGATGGATCGGGAATAACGGCCGGGAAGAGGCTGGCATCCTTGTCGTCTACGTCCCCGAATTCAATGCCGTCTGCCGAGGCAAAAGTAGCCAGCCCCAGCCGTCTCCAGTGGAAGATATCTTGCGATACCGCCATGGCAATCCGCGGCCCATGGGACGACCATGCCGTGTAAGTCATCAGATATCGTTCAAGAGGAGCCACGAACGTGACGCGAGGATCCTCGCAGCCGCCGCTGCCATCGGGCCTCCGTTCATAGTCGGCCTCGGGCTCCAGAACGATGCCAAGCCTCTCCACCCCCGCCGGGTCGCCGGCTTCATTGAACCGCACGCGCGCTATCCCGATCCGCGAATAGTTCTCCTTCGCGACCATCCGCGGGAACAGATACAGTTCGCCATCAGGGCCTCGAACCGCTCCCGGATTGAGAACCCCGTCCACCTCGTGCGGATTACCGGGCTCCGGCTCCATAATCATGCCCAGACGTTGCAACTTCAAGCCGCTCATCGAATCTCCTCGCCTGCTTGCCCCATCCGCCTCGCTCACAAGTCGCCCAGGCAGGCAACGATAGTCCTGATGACCAGGTTGGTATCCTCGGGTCCTTTTACGAGGATCGACACAACACCCGCCTCTTCCACCGGATAATCGTTTCCGCCGGGAAACAGCGCATCGCCGATGTAAACCATCTCTTTCAATGAAAGGTGGAGAATGTCCCGCAACTTTCCTATGCCGTAGGCTTTGTCAATGCCGGGCTTGGTCACATCGATTGAGGTTGCACCGCCCATACGAATTGAAAACTCCGGAATAAGCTTCTCCAGCATCGCTGTGATTTTTTTCCGTTTGGCAAAATCGGCATCCCACTTTTCCTTTTCTGCAAGAGGCGCTTGCTGACCCAGCGCGGAGAATGTCACCTGGCTTCCCCGGTTCTCAATCACCTTTCCCCAAACCTTCCTGGCGTGATAGCCAGTTTCTCGCGCCGCTTGATCCAGGGAGTCTGTGATCTTCTTGATTTGCTCCGCCGTCAGATCCTCTGAATAAAGCTCCTCCCACTTGCCTTTGTATTCAAAGAATTTTGTTCCACAGGTTGGAAGCAAAGACAAATTCGCCAGCAGACTGTCCTGGGGAAGATCGGCAAGGAGCTGCTTTTCAAACTGCGCCCACGCGCCCCCGGAGATCACCGCCACCTTGATGATGCCCAGCAGGTCACGCAGCAGTCCCGCAGTCTCTGGAGCGAGAGACGACTTGCTGGGCGCGAGGGTGCCGTCCAAATCGAACACAATAAGTTTCTTCATTCATCTCCCAATCTGAAGTCCTGTTCCACAGATGACTTCGCCCCATCAAGGAATCGCGATCTCCAGCAGGGTCGCCTCGCCACTGGGTTCAAACGCGCACTCGCCTGCCTCCGCCGGCAAGATCCAGACATCTCCCTTGCCTACCGCGTAGGGAGTGCCCTTGTACACGATCTGGCCCGATCCCTCAATGCCAACCAACACGCGTGGCTCTGCTGCGGCTCCAACAGGGAACGGGTTTTGACCAAGGACCCGCCACAACCGGAAGGCATGGCAATCGAAGAGTCCTTCGCGCTCAACAGGGGCGGTGGTCTCCACGCGGGCCGCGGCCAGGCCACTATCGCTCGCTCCAAACTCGATGCAGGCAAACGCCTGATCCACTTGGAGCGGCCGCAACTCCTTGGTCTCCGGGTCGATATGGCCCCAGTCGTAAAGTCGGAATGTCACATCGCTATTTTGTTGAACTTCGAAAACCACCACATCATTGCCCAGAGTGTGAACTGTTCCCGCAGGGATGAATACGGCATCGCCCGCCTTGGGCGCAATGCTCACAAGGTGGTCCGTAATGGTTCCATCGCCGAGAGACTGTCGCAGATTGCTGGCAGTTGTGCCCGGCCTCAGGCCGGCATAAATTTGGCTCCCCTTTTCCGCTTCAATCACAACCCATGCTTCGGTCTTTGCCGTATCGCCCGCTGGAATCAACTCTGGGTGCGCGTCACTGGGATGTACCTGAACAGAAAGCATCTCGTGCGCGTCCAGAAACTTGAGCAACAATGGGAAACGGCGGAAGCGCGAAGACAACTTCCCCATCAGCTGTTCTCGAAACTGCTCCATCAGTTGTCCAAGCGTCTGGCCCTTAAGCGGTCCATTCGCCACCAGGCTTTGGTGATCGGTGCGGTCGCTCAGCACCCACGCTTCGCCGACTGGCCCATCGCCCGGAAGCGGCGCGGAGAGCAAGCTGGCCAAGCGGCGGCCGCCCCACAGCCGGTATTGATAGATCGGGTCGAAGCGCAAGGGGTACACAGGCATTTCGCTCATTCCTGATCACCCGGCTCTCATACTTCGCGGTAAGAGGTTGATGCTTGTCATTGGTGGCCGCTACGGTTGCCAGTACGAGCGGGTGGTAGGCGACGGATCGGCGACTCATGGAAACTGGTGGCCGTGCGGTACCCACGACAGGTCTTCGCTGAAGATGTAAACCCCGAGCGCCGCCGCCATGAAAACCGCTCCTGCCCAGAAGCGCCAATCACGATGCATCCTTCTCCAGTAAGGTCCTGGATCCGGCTCACCGCTGTCGCTGCTATTTCCTTCCAGGTTATGCTTGCTTCCTGTCATTTAGTCTCCATCACGGCAGAGTAATCGCCGCGTCGCGCAGCCTGATTGCAGCGGGCACGATGATACAAAGCCTGCTGTGCCGCCAACACATTGGTCTCCTTCCCCTTCCAAATCTCCAGGGCCGGCTGTTGGATGGCGCGGGCAAACGAAAATGCCAACGCCCAGGGCAGCCGTGACTTGAATCTCACGTTCATCGCATTCAAACGGGCCGAAGCCTGTTCCGCAGGTTGGCCGCCCGACAGAAACGCAATCGCCGACACAGCAGCGGGCACGGATCGCAGGAAGCAGTTCACGGTGGCGTCGGCTACCTCGTCCAATACCGGTTGACTGGTGCAGGCTGTTCCGGGAAGCACCATGTTTGGCTTCAGAACCATCCCTTCCAGCATTACCCGTTGCGCGAACAACTCGCTGAACACCGTTCGCAGCAATTCGTCGGTGACCTCGCAACACTGCTCCAACGTATGGTCACCATCCATGATGACCTCAGGTTCGACAACAGGAAGCAGGCCTACCTCCTGGCATAGAGCTGCATAACGAGACAGGGCATGGGCATTAGCCTCAATGCAGCCCCAACTCGGAATGCCACTGCCGATCGCAATCACAGCGCGCCACTTGGCAAAGCGCGCGCCCATTTGAAAATATACCTGAAGGCGTTCGCGCAATCCGTCCAGGCCTTCAGTGACCTTTTCACCGGGATGGCCGGCCAGTTCCTTGGCGCCCGTGTCTACTTTAATGCCGGGAGTGATACCCGCCTCTATGAGGACTTTGACAAACGGTGTCCCGTCGCTCTTCTGCTGACGGATCGTTTCGTCGTAGAGGATTGCGCCGCCTATCGACTCACCGAGCCCTGGAGTGGTCACAATCAATTCGCGATAAGCTCTTCGAGCTTCCACGGTCTGCGGAATTCCAAGCTTTTCGAAGCGCTTGTTACAGGTCCCATTGCTCTCATCCATCGCAAGCAGGCCCTTGTGATCGGCAAAAAGCAACCTCGCGGTATCTTTCAGCAATTGCACATTCATTTGGGCCTGCCCGCTTCCTGTTCCCGTTCCGGATAGCTGAATCTGCCCGCTCAGGGGCATTTGAGCTTATCAGGCTATTGCGGAGGATTCGCCAGCAACTGCTTGAGTGCATTGATTGCTTTCTGCGCCTCTGCAAGTTGGGCCTCAGCTTGATCCCGCGTCGCCTTCGACAGCGGCGCCTGCACTGGAGCTTGTTTCCCGGGCAAAGGACCCAATTGTGGGGTTGCCGTCCCAAACAACGAGCCGAGCGCTTCGTCGAGTGTCGGTTCCATCACGACCTTATCCCCCGCCGCCACAATCACCCGTTTCAATTGAGGAAAGTTCGTGCCTTCAGCCTTCAGATACAAAGGAACCACATAGAGGAATGAGTTCTCGATCGGAATGACAATGAGTTTGCCGCGAATGACTCCCGATCCCTTCTGATCCCAGAGAGTAAGCTGCTGCGAGATGGTCGTGCTCTGGTCGATCATCGCGCTGATCTGGTTCGGCCCAAAGATCAATTTGTCTTTCGGCAGCTCGTAGAACAGCATCTTCCCGTAGTCGGGGAAGTCGCAACGCGCCGCAAGCCAGGCAATCATGTTGTCCCTCTTCTGCGGCGTAAAGGGAGTCATCATCAGGTACTCGAGCTGCTGGCTTCCCGGCAGCTTCATGAGGATGTAGTACGGATCCATCGCCGTCACTGCGTTGTCGTACTTTTCCTGCGGCGCTACCCAGAGATCCTCGCGGTTATAGAACACCTGCGGATCAGTCATATGGAAGGTCTTATATTCATCCGCCTGTATCCCGAACATATCTTCCGGATAGCGGAGGTGGCTCTTCAAGTCCGCGGATAGCTCGTTCAGATTCTTGAACACACCGGGGAATGC
>Ga0302270_10001921_pt1 | contig 20594 bp, 16 predicted proteins | sample III_Bog_E2_3_FD_198773 | JGI IMG/M metagenome (GOLD analysis project Ga0302270, IMG submission 198773) | Peat permafrost microbial communities from Stordalen Mire near Abisko, Sweden - III_Bog_E2_3 | ecosystem: Environmental > Terrestrial > Soil > Wetlands > Peat | place: Sweden: Abisko... | reverse complement strand
CTGCTCCTGATGCAACTTGTCGAGGTTCGGCGAACTCAAGAAATCCACCGGCAACAGCAGGTAGTGCGCGGCTTCATAGAGGTACCAGGCCGTCCAGCCGTCGTTTGAGGCCAGCGCACGCGCCTTTGACCAGAACCACACGCCGTCGTGCCCGTTGATGCTTCCCTGCCGCAGCGACAGCCCGGCCAGCTTCCACGCGCCGTCGTCCTGGGCCAGGATGATGCCCAGTTGCCCGGCCAAAGGAGCACCCTCGGCATCGGCCAGAATCACGGCGTACTTGCCCGGCGGTAGTGCCTGCATGTTGATGCTCACCGTCAGCGCGCCATTGGCGCTGGAGCAGAAGAACTGCGTATCGGCGGCCTTCGTTTGGCTGGTCGCATCCAGCAGATACAGATTCCTGAGCTTTGGCTGCCCGTTCTTGAGCAGATCGGCTGACTGCTCCACGGCGCTGCGGATGCCGTCCCACGCGCCCGCCTCAGCCGGCAGCAGCGCCGCCCGCAGTGCGCCCATATCCTGCGCGAACACGGCTTGCGTCAGCTTTCCGGCGGCGGCGCTCAGCGCCTCGTGGTCGCCCGCTGCAAGCTCGCCCTGCGAAACACAGCTCACCGCCCGCGCCGCCATCGGCAGCGCTGCCAGCATCGTCGCGACCACTACCCAACTCCGCAATCCCATCTTCAAGCCAATCCTCTCTTCCAGAACCACTCCATTTTCGAGCGTCCGTGGGCCACTGCTAGTCTAGTACAGTGAACGGCGCGGATGATCGCGTTCCGTCACAGCTGTCTGCGCACCGTTCGCCCCGGAGTCACCCTCATGCGCTTCGCCCCATCGCCGCAGCCTTTCTCCACCGCCTGCACGCTCGTGCGCCGCCGCCTGCTCTGGGCCATCTCTGTCCTGGTTCTGACGCTGCTGGGGGCGGTTCCGGTAGCCGGTGCGGCATCTCGCCCAGTCGGCCCTGACGCTCCGCATCCGGCCCAGGACGCAACACCTGCCCCCAAGCCAAAGTCCGCGGTCCATGCCCGCAAGCACGCCGCCGCCAAGCAGGCCAAGGCCTCAGCCGCCCCTTCCGTTGCGCTCGCTTCCACCCCGCCAGCTGCACCCGCCGCGCCCAAGCCGCCTGACTGGCCCGTCAACGACAAGCCAACGCCCGCCACAATCACCTGGAATGCCTCCGGATTGCGCATCGTGGCGGCCAACGCCAGCCTGAAACAGATCCTGTATGAGGTCTCTACGCTGACCGGGCTCACCGTAGATGGACTGGGCTCCGACGAGCGCGTCTTCGGCGTCTACGGCCCAGGGCCTGCGCGCGACGTGCTATCCCGTCTGTTTGACGGTTCGGTGTACAACATGATGCTGATCGGCGATCAAGGCCAGGGCACGCCCCGCCAGATTATACTCACGCCCCGTGACGGCAAATCCGTAGCAGCCGCGCCAGCCAACCACTCCGACGACGACACTGAGGACGATGTGGAGCAGCCCGACGATCAGCAGCAACAACCGCAGCAGATGCACCCACCCTCAGTCCGCAACAACTTCGGCCAGCAGCGCGTACAGCAACCAGACGCATCACAGAGCCAGGGACCGCCGCAGTAAGCGCACTCTAACGCCTGAACCTTAAGGTCCGCTCGTTTGTGAGTTAAATCGGATAAACCATCCGCCGCGCCAAAAGAACCTCTGCACGGCGATGGAACGCTGCTATTAAACTGCTCTACTGAAAAATTAAAGAACCTGCGCTATCTCCGAGCGAGTCTTTACCACTGCCGGCCTTGCCTGCGGCCGTATCAACGCAAAGCCCACGCGCAACAACGCATACGCTGACAGAATGCCAAACGCCAGCGACCCAATCGAAGCACACACCAACATTGTCAGATCAACCATTCCTGCTCTTCCTCTGGTTAGTTTCGAGTTCGCTTGCTTCTGTTCTTTCGACCGTGTTTGCGTTCACATTGCTACGCAATCGTTGTGAACGATTGTCTCAGAAGTTGGCACGCGTTGACCCTTGTTTCTATTGCCAAATAGAATACCCCCATGGGGATCACGATTTTGTAAAGATTCGTCATCCTGCGTCAACCGCCGTTCCCAGGCAATCCAAACATGTCGATCTCTCACATCACGGTGCGCGGCGCGCGCCAGCACAATCTGCGCGACATTGCTGTGCGGATTCCGCGCAACAGCCTCACCGTGGTCACAGGGCTCTCCGGTTCAGGCAAAAGCTCGCTCGCCTTTGACACTATCTTCGCCGAGGGGCAGCGCCGCTACGTCGAAACCCTCTCTGCCTACGCGCGCCAGTTCCTTGACCAGCTTGAGCGGCCTGACGTGGATTCCATCGAAGGCCTCAGCCCGGCCATCTCCATTGAGCAGAAGACCACCAGCCGCAGCCCTCGCTCCACGGTCGGCACCATCACCGAGATCTACGACTTTCTTCGCCTGCTCTACGCCTCGGTCGGCACCCCGCACTGCCCCAATTGCGGCCGCCCCATCGCCCGCCAGACGGCCGATCAGATCGTCCAGCGCATCCTCGACCTGAGCAAAGGCGAGCGCGTCACCATCATGGCTCCGGTGGTTCGAGGCCGAAAGGGCGAGTTCAAGGACTTGCTCGATCAGATTGAATCGCAAGGCTTTCGCGCCCGCATTGACGGCGAAATCTTCGACCTCTCCGAGCCCGTCTTCCTTGACCGGCGCAAGAATCACGCCATTGAAGCCATCATTGACCGCATCCTGCTCAAGCCGGACGGCGCACCCTCTTCGGCCCGCACCTTCGGCCCGCGCATCGGCGCGGTTGATTCTGCCACCACCGCCACCGCCAAGCCCTCCGTTGAAAAGCGTCTGGAAGCCGCCGTGCAGAAGGCGCTGCAACTGGCTAACGGTCTGGTGCTCGCGGTTGTCACAGGCGGCCAGGAGCAGTTGTTCTCCTCCTCCATGGCCTGCCCCGATTGCGGCCTCGACGTGCCCAAACTGGAGCCGCGCAGCTTCAGCTTCAACTCCACCTTCGGCGCTTGCCCAGAGTGCCACGGCCTCGGCTCGCTCTACGACTTCGACCCCGCCAAGGTCATCACCGACTGGTCAAAGCCCTTGCTCGATGGCGGCCTCGGACCCGGCTCCTCGTCGCAGTACCTGCTCAAGCTCGTCCACCTCGCCGCCGAGCGCTACAAGATCGATCTGAAGCTGCCTTTTGAAGAGCTGCCCGTCAAGCAGCAGCACATTCTGGTCTACGGTCCGCCCAAAAACGAGGCGCCACGCACCGGCTTCCACGGCATCCTCACCTACCTCCGCGATTCGGTCGAAGAGGCCCGCACCAACGAGTATCGCGAATACATGATGAACTACATGTCCGCGACTCCCTGCCCGGCCTGCCGCGGCCATCGCCTGCGCCCGGAGTCGCTCGCTGTCAAGATCGGCGGGCTCTCCATCTCTGACTTCACGGCCCTGCCCCTCAACAAGGCGCTCTCGGCCATCATCAACCTAAAGTTCAACCAGCGCGAGTCGCTCATCGCCGACCGCATCCGCCACGAGATCGAGGAGCGGCTCGAATTTCTCTGCGCCGTCGGCCTCAACTATCTCGCCCTCGATCGCAGCGCCGCCACGCTCTCCGGCGGAGAAGGCCAACGCATCCGCCTGGCCACGCAGATCGGCTCCCGTCTGCGCGGCGTGCTCTACGTTCTCGACGAGCCTTCCATCGGCCTGCATCAGCGCGACAACAACCGCCTCATCGAAGCCTTGGTGCGGCTGCGCGACCTGGGCAACACCGTGCTGGTCGTCGAGCACGATGAAGACACCATCCGCCACGCCGACTACGTTCTCGATCTCGGCCCCGGAGCCGGCCGGCTGGGCGGATACGTCGTTGCCGAAGGCACGCCCCAGCAGATCATGGACTGCGCCGAATCGCTCACCGGACGCTATCTGGCCGGCACTACCTCCATGCTGCAGCGTGAAGCCCCTCGCCCTCTCACCGGCAAGTGGATCACCATCACCGGCGCGCGCGAGCACAACCTGCAAGAGCTCACCATCCGCGTTCCGCTCGGCATCATGACCGTGGTCACCGGTGTCAGCGGCAGTGGCAAAAGCACCCTGGTCAACGACATTCTCTATCGCTCGCTGGCCAAGGCCCTCTACGGCTCCCGCGAGGAACCCGGCGCGCACGACACACTGGCCGGAGCCGAGCAGATTGACAAGGTGGTGCGCATCGATCAGTCGCCCATCGGCCGCACCCCGCGCTCCAACCCCGCCACCTACACCCAGGTCTTCTCGCCCATCCGCGATCTGTTCGCCATGCTGCCCGAGTCGCGCGAGCGCGGCTACAAGGCCGGTCGCTTCAGCTTCAATGTGGCCGGTGGGCGCTGCGAAGCCTGCCAGGGCGACGGACAACGCCGCATCGAGATGAACTTCCTCCCCGACGTCTACGTGCAGTGCGATGTGTGCAACGGACGCCGCTACAACCAGGAGACCCTGGCCGTACGGTTCAATGGTCACTCCATCGCCGACATTCTCGACCTCACCATCGAAGACGCGCTGGCCGTACTCATGGACGTGCCCCAGGTGCGGCCCAAGCTGCAAACTCTGGTCGATGTCGGCCTCGGCTACGTGCATCTCGGCCAGAGCGCCACCACGCTCTCCGGCGGCGAGGCACAGCGCATGAAGCTGGCCCGCGAGCTCTCCAAGCGTCAGACCGGCCGCACCCTCTATCTGCTGGACGAACCCACCACCGGCCTGCACTTCGACGACGTGCGCAAGCTGCTTGAAGTCCTGCACCGGCTCGCCGATCTCGGCAACACGGTCATCATTATTGAGCACAACATCGACGTGGTCCGCAACGCCGACTGGGTCATTGACCTCGGCCCCGAAGGCGGCGAAGATGGCGGTCGCCTAGTGGGCCAGGGACGCCCCGCGCGCATCGCCGCCACCCCGGCCTCATTCACCGGCCAATTCCTCAGCCGCTATTACAGCGCAACCGATGGCAAGCTGGAAGCGATTGAACGCGAAGACGAGCTGAACGAGTTGGCCGCCGATGCCATCGCCGCTGCAGATCGGGTAGAATCGAGCGATCCGGCCAAGCCCGCTTGCAAACGCGCAGCAGCAAAGACCGCAGCCCAAAAAACCGGCCCACGGAAGAAGAAGACAGGCATCGCATGAGCAACGCCCCTGAGAACGATGCCCATCCACTCTCACCGGAGAGCGAGGGGGCTGGCGAAAACACCAGCCCGCAACAGAATCCCTCCTTCGAAGCAGCGCTCGCCGAGCGCATTCATGTCTTCGCCCCCGAGCCGGAACCAGTTGCCACAGCCGATCCGGATCTCTCCGCGCGCATCCATCTGCACCCGCTAACGGCAGACGAGCCACAGCTGTTCCAGAACTGGGAGCAGCCCGTTCGGCCACGCACCGAGCGCATCCCCAACATCGGCCACTTCGCTCTGGTTGGCGCCATGGCCGTGGTCAGCCTTCTGGCCACCAGCCTTGTCATCGCCCTCGCTCTCCACATGCACTTGTTCGGCGTTACGTCCCGCGAGCAGGCTACGCTCGACATCCACTACACTCTGGGCAGCGAGGCCATCCTCTACCTGCTCACGCTGGTCTTCGCGCTGGTCAGTTTCCCCATGATCTGGGGCCGCAGCTTCTTCGCAGGCATCCAGTGGAACGGGGCCACCGCTTACCGGCTACACACGCGTCTGTTTCTGGCCGCCATTGCCTGTTTCCTTTTTGCCATCGTCACCGGCTCATTGATGCCGGGCCCCAAAGACGCACCCATCGACAAGATCTTCCAATCGCCCGGTGCTCCCTGGCTACTGTTTGCCTTCGGCATCAGCTTCGCGCCGTTCTTTGAGGAGATTTTCTTCCGCGGCTTCATGCTGCCCAGCCTCTGCACGGCTTGCGACTGGGTCAACGAGCGCATTCGCCACACCGCTCCGCCGCCCCTGGGCGCAAACGGCCATCCGCAGTGGTCCACGGGAGCCATGATCACCGGCTCCATCTTTACCAGCCTGCCTTTTGCCGCTGTCCATGCAGCACAAAATGGTTACGCCGTCGGCCCTTTTGTGCTGCTGGTGCTGGTCAGTGCAGTGCTGTGTGTGGTGCGGCTCACTACGCGCTCCGTGGCTTCAAGCGTGCTGGTCCACGCCTCGTACAACTTCCTGTTGTTCTCCATCATGCTGGCCGGCTCCAACGGCTTCCAGCACATCGACAAGCTCTGACTATTGATCCGGCCCTTAAATAGTGTGTAGGCTTCCCACCCATTTCGCGATGAAGCTTGCGAAATGGATGGGGCACGGTGCTGTTATTTGAGGGCCGGATCTATAGTGACCTGCACCACCACTTTGCAATGCGTACAAATCCCGCACTCCCACTCGCAATGAGCCACGAATCCACCGTGCCCCATCCATTCGCCTTTTTTCTGGCGAATGGGTGGGAAAGCACAAACCTCAACGAACGAAATCATCCGCTCAGAGAGCGAGCCGCCCACCTGCACTGCTTGCCTTTACAATCGATGTTGATGACCACCCACACCCAGCAACTGCTCTCCCTGCTCTCCCGCACCAGCTTCAAGCTCGGCCAGTTCAAGCTCTCATCGGGCGGCACCAGCGACTACTACATCGACTGCCGCACCACCACCCTTCATGCCGAGGGCGGCCGCCTCACCGGCCACGCCATCCTCGAGTTGCTCGACGCCAATGGCATAGTCGCCGAAGCCGTCGGCGGCCTCACCATGGGCGCGGACCCCATCGTCTCCAACGTGGCCACGGCCAGCGCCTGGCGTACCCAGTCCAACCCGTCCGCACCGCTGCTGCACGGTTTCCTGGTCCGCAAGGCTGAGAAGGCGCACGGCACCGGCCGCCGCATCGAGGGCTTCTGCCGCGAAGGCGCACGCGTGGTCATCGTGGACGATGTCTGCACCACCGGCGCTTCCACCATCAACGCCGCGGAAGCAGCCCGCGAAGCCGGCATGGTCATTGCCGCCATCGTCTGCATCGTTGAGCGCGAAGAGGCCAACGGCCGCCCCGCGGTCGAAGCTGCCGCGCACGGTGCTCCGTTCCTGCGTTTGTTTACCGCCAACAACGTCCGCGCCGAGCATGTTCGTCAGTTGTAACCCTGTATCATCGCTGCTGCTCAATATCGGAGATCCTCATGACCCGCCGAGAACTCATCCGGTTCGTTGCCATTCTCGGTCTTACTCCGCGGCTTGATGCGCGGGCTGCGGACGCTTTCCCAATTACCTTTCCGGGCCCGGCGCTCGACTATAACGGCTACGCTCTTCACAACTTCGCGGTTGATGGCTGCAATGTCCATGTTGTCTTGCCCACCGAACCTCTGCCCGGTCGTCCCTGGGTCTGGCGCACCATGTTCTGGGATGCCTTTCCCATCGCCGATCTCGCTCTGTTGAAGGCCGGATTCCATCTGGCTTTCATCGACGTTGGCAACACCTTCGGCTGCCCTGATGCGATGAAGCACTTCGACGCCTTCTACGCCACCATGACTAGCCAATACGGGCTCTCGCGCAAGCCGGCGCTTGAGGGCCTGAGCCGTGGTGGTCTTTATGCCTATCGATGGGCTTATGTAAACACCGGCAAGGTAGGCTGCATCTACGGAGACGCACCTGTCTGCGACATGAAAAGCTGGCCCGGCGGCAAGGGAAAGGGCAAAGGCAGTGCTACCGATTGGCAAAAGGCGATAGACGCTTACCACTTCGCCGATGAGCTGGAGATGATGGATTTCAAGGGTAACCCGATCGACATTCTTGAGCCGATTGCCGCCGCGCACATCCCCATTATCCATGTATGCGGAGATGCAGATACTGCCGTTCCCGAGGACGAGAATACTGACATCGTCCGCATGCGCTATATGTCACACGGCGGAGATTTCGTCCTCATCGTCAAGCAAGGGTGCGACCATCATCCGCATGGGCTGGCAGACCCGGCCCCAGTGGTGAATTTCATCCTCGCACATTGCGCTACCGGTAAAGCTGCTGAGAAAGCACAACAATCTGCGCCAAAGCCAGGAACGGTCATCACCTTGGCTCCCGGCCGTTGGTAGTTTTTTCGCCCTGAATTCAAGCAAGAGCGGGAAGCAAGTTACGAATGGGCTGTGTTCCGGATCGCAACCTGATTCCCGCTCTTGTTTATCGAGCTTGATTAGTTATCGCCCATTCGCCGCAATAGCTTCCAGCCCCGCATTTGAAAGCAACTGCACCGTCACGCGGCGATTCTGCTTGCGTCCATCCGCCGTCTTGTTGTCTGCCACCTGTTTGTCCTTGCCCAGCCCTACCAGGTAGAAGCGATGCGCCGGAATGTTGTGCTTAGCCACCAGATAGGTCACCACCGACGTTGCGCGTCTCTGGCTGAGCTGATAGTTCAACTCCGCCGAGCCGCGCGAGTCGGTCGCGCCGGTCACCTCCAAGATGAAGCCGCTCTGCCCAACCTTCGCCGCTAGTTCATCCAGTTGAGCCTCTGCTTCCTTGCTCAGCGCGGACTGCCCGGAAGCAAAGTTCACTGAAACCTCTGCAGCCACCTTGTAGCTGTCCAGGCCCTTCACAATGCCCTCGAGCGAATCCACGCGGTGCACCGCGCCATCGGCCGTCGCCTGCGCCGCCTGCGCCTGCTGGCTGGCATTCTGCCCAGTCTTCAGCGCCTTGTCCGCCGCTCCCTGCGCGTTGTCGATGCCTACCTGCGCACGCCCGTCCACGTCCTTGATCTGCTGGCCGTTTTCGGCAATCTGCTTGTCCTGCTGTGTCTGATGCTCCACCAGTGGAACCGTCTGGAGCTTCACGTACTTCTTCGTTGCGCAACCCGTTACGCCCAGGGTGGCCAGTGCCGCAGCCGCCAATGCAAATCCCAACCGGTTCATCGTCATCGTCGTTCCTCTTCTCTTCCGCCCTGACGTTTGAGTTCCTGCCAGTCACGGTTCCTTTGTTCCCACGCCCTTTCCTAATGCAGATCGTTGGCCAAACTCCATCCAATCAGCATTCAATTGATTCATAAGCACTTACACAACAATTCACGATGCTCGATCAAACTGTTTTGCCGTGTAATTCTTACCCGTCACGTAAGGAATGCCCGGCTAAAGCCTTTCTCCACCTGATAAAGAATTTCGGGTGCCCCACCCTCGCCGCGTACTTGTTCTTGCGGCTAGGGTGGGATAGCAAGGAGCCCCTACATGGCAATAAGAAAACTGCCCTGACGATACAAATAGCATCTAGTCCAAACCAAGTCTTCGCAGCCAAAAGAAAAGCCCCCAGCCGAAGCCGGGGGATATTTCGTTCGGTTTGGTCTCTGGCGCCGAAGGCGCGTTTGGCCGCACCGCAGGTGCTAGGGGTCCCCAGCGACAGGTCTTGGTCGCTGGGATGATTGCTAGTACATGCCGTCCATGCCGCCGCCGTGGCCGCCGCCTGCTGGGGCTGCCTTGGGCTCTGGGATCTCAACGATCAGAGCCTCGGTGGTCAGCAGCAGACCCGCAATCGAAGCCGCGTTCTGCAGTGCCGTACGAGTCACCTTGGTCGGGTCGATAACGCCAGCCTTGACCAAGTCCTCGAAGACGCTGGTAGCAGCGTTGTAGCCGTAGTGCGGGTCCTTCGACTCCAGCACCTTGGCCACCACCACCGCACCCTCTTCGCCGGCATTGGCGATGATCTGCCGCAATGGCTCTTCGAGTGCGCGACGGATGATCTGTGCACCGATCTTCTCGTCGCCGTCCAGCTTCTTGATCAGCGCCTCAACGGCGGGAACCGCACGAACCAGGGCCACGCCGCCGCCCGGGACAATGCCTTCTTCCACAGCCGCACGGGTTGCGTGCAGAGCATCCTCAACACGAGCCTTCTTCTCCTTCAGCTCGGTCTCGGTGGCCGCGCCAACCTTGATGATGGCAACGCCGCCCACCAGCTTGGCCAAACGCTCCTGCAGCTTCTCGCGGTCGTAGTCGGAGGTGGTCTTCTCGATCTGCGCACGAATCTCCTTGACCCGTCCGTCGATCTCGGAGGCCTTGCCGCCGCCGTCAACGATCGTGGTGTTGTCCTTGTCGATAGTCACGCGCTTGGCCGTGCCCAGATCCTCGAGCTTCACGCCTTCCAGCTTGATGCCCAGATCCTCGGTGATGGCCTTGCCGCCGGTCAGGATCGCGATGTCGCCCAGGATGGACTTGCGGCGATCGCCGAAGCCAGGAGCCTTCACCGCAGCCACATTCAGCGTGCCGCGCAGCTTGTTGACGACCAGGGTCGCCAGAGCCTCGCCCTCGATGTCCTCGGCGATGATCAACAGCGGCTTGCCGCTGCGTGCAACCTGCTCCAGCAGAGGCAGCAGATCCTTCATCGCGCTGATCTTCTTCTCGTAGATCAGGATGTAGGGGTCTTCCTGAATCGCTTCCAGACGCTCGGCGTCGGTCACGAAATAAGGGCTCAGGTAGCCGCGGTCAAACTGCATGCCGTCGACAGTCTCAAGACCGGTGTGCATGGTCTTCGACTCTTCGATGGTGATCACGCCGTCCTTGCCCACAACCTTCACAGCCTCGGCGATGATGCCGCCGATCTCCTCGTCGCCATTGGCCGAGATGGTGCCAACCTGCGCAACCGAACCCTCGTCCACCGGCTTCGAGATCTTGCCCAGAGCGCCGCCATCAGTCCACACGCCGTCCTTGTCACGAACGCCGATCACGGCCGCAACGGCCTTGTCGATGCCGCGCTTCAGGGCCGTCGGGTTCGCGCCAGCCGCAACCGTCTTCACGCCTTCGCGGAAGATCGCCTGCGCCAGAACCGTCGCCGTCGTGGTTCCGTCGCCGGCCACGTCAGAGGTCTTTGAAGCAACCTCGCGGACAAGCTGCGCGCCCACGTTCTCCATCGGGTCTTGCAGATCGATTTCCTTGGCTACCGTCACGCCATCCTTGGTGATGGTAGGCGAGCCAAACTTCTTCTCGATTACGACGTTGCGGCCCTTGGGTCCGAGCGTCGCCTTCACTGCGTCCGCCAGCGTGTTCACGCCGCGGAGAATTGCCTGACGGGAATCCTCGCCGTGCAGAATCTGCTTTGCCATTTTTCTTCTCCTGAGAGGGTTCAGGGGTCAGGGATCAGGGGTCAATACCCTCTGCTCCGTTCCCCGTACATACAACTCAACCAGCGCTCAAAACAGGTGTTTCTGGATTCGCAGTCCAAGGGTCTTTCTCTGATCCCTGTTCCCTGAACCCTGATCCCTGTCTTCCGCTACTTCTTGATGATGCCGAGGACTTCTTCCTCACGCATGATCAGAAACTCTTCGCCCTCGATCTTGATCTCGGTGCCCGAGTACTTGCCGAACAGAACACGGTCGCCAGCCTTCACGTCCAAGGGAAATACCTTGCCCTCGTCGTTTGACTTGCCCTTGCCCACGGCGATCACTTCGCCTTCCTGGGGCTTTTCCTTGGCGCTGTCGGGGATGATGATGCCCCCACGAATGGTCTCAGTCTCTTCCACACGGCGGACCAGGATGCGGTCGTGGAGAGGGGTAAAGCTCGTCGTCACAGATGTTGCTGCCATTGCTCTGTTTCTCCTTAAAACGCGCACCGGGTCGAGCCCGAAGCGCGGATTCTGAGTCGAATTTTGGATGATCCCTGCAAAGTACCGGATTGCGGCCCACACCGCGGTGCACGAACCGGATCAGCAGTTCCGTCCACCTGGTGCTAGCAGTCGCACCACCCAATTGCTAAAGATATGCAGTCGAGCTTTTTTTGTCAAGCTCTATTCGTTAAATTTGAGTGTATACCACTAAGACTTTATGCGCCACAATTTATCTCCCCGCGCTCCTCCATTGCCAATATAGAACTACTGTATTGATTACAAACAAGATACCGAAGATAATCTTGTTATGTTCCGCCAGCCAGCGTGGTAGAAAAATATCGAAGTTTGGGCTCCGGTCGCTCGTATACCGCGCCGCCCAGTCGCTCATCGGGCAGCGTACACGGTTCAGTCCCAGTACCGCACACTCGCCCAGCACGATGCAAACCACCACCACCGCCTCGCGGAATCGTCCCCACGCACCCAGCACCGGAACCACGCAAATACAGCCGACAAAGAATCCCCACACCAGCGTATGCAGCAGTTTCACGGACCAAAGCTTGCGTTCCTTCAGCAAAGATCGACCTTTCGCGCGTGTCGTATTTCTTTTCTGCCGCTCATTCGTCCAACAAGTGCCTCAATCCACTGAAATCCAGTTCGCGGGTTGAGAGCCTGACACGGTAGAATCCATCATATGTTGCGCTCGTCGCTCTCTCGCATCGCTCTAGTTATGGTCGGCCTCGGGCTGGCGCTTTCGTCTCTTTCCGCTCAGCAGGAAGACACGCACAAATCACGCAAGTTCAAGGTTCCTCCAGCCTCATCGCGCATTGAGGTCACGGTGTTGCGTGACATCAACGGCAAGCCCATTGAGAATGCCGCTGTCATCTTTCATCCAGTTGAAGGTGATCGCGACAAGGGCGTGATGGAACTGAAGACCAACGAAGACGGCAAGGCCATGATCGACGTCATTCCCATGGGGGATACGGTCCGTTTGCAGATCATCGCCCGCGGTTTTCAGACCGTCGGCCAGGACTTCAAGGTCGACAAGGGCGCCATCTTTATGACCGTCCGTTTACGCCGCCCCGGTGATCAGTACTCCATCTACAAGTCAACGCCCCAGGCGGCCGACTCCATGCAGCGGAACAATGCCACACCCGCTGAAGCCTCCCCGCAGGGTGCAGACAAGCCACAACCGCCGGCTAAATAAAGCGTGCCTCTGCCTCCACTGCAAAGTGCCGCTGGAAGCGAGTTTCCCATGCAGAATGCCACATCCAGCGAAAAGGTAGTGCTGGTGACGGGCGGTGCGCGACGGCTTGGCCGCGCCATCGCCCTTGGCTTTGCTCGCTCGGGCGCAAACGCGGCCATCACCTACAAGAGCTCCGAAGCCCAGGCGATTGAACTAGCGAGCGAACTCGAGCAGCTTGGCGTGCAATCTCTCGCACTCCCGTGCGATGTGCGCTCCGAAGCTTCTGTGCAGGCGGCCATTGCACGCGTCGGCCAGGTCTTCGGTCGGCTCGATGTGCTCGTGAACAACGCAGCTGTCTTTGAGGATGGCGCACTGGCCGCGCTCTCCACCGAAGCCTGGGACCGCGTTCTTGAAACCAATACACGCGGACCATTTCTGATGTCGCGCGAGGCCTACCCTCTGCTCAAAGCCGCGCATGGGCGCATTGTCAACATCGGCTCCCTGGGCGGCCTGCGTCCGTGGGCCACGCACGCGCACTACTGTGCGTCAAAGGCCGCGCTGCATATGCTGACGCAGTCGATGGCCAGAGCCTTCGCGCCCGAGGTTAGTGTGAACTGCGTTGCGCCCGGCTTTATCGATTTCGAACAGGATCGCGGAGAACTCTCCACCCGTCTGGCGCAGCGAACCCCTATGCAGCGCAACGGCACTGCCGAAGAGGTGACGCAGGCGGTCCAGTTTCTCTCCACCGGGCCCAGTTTCATCACCGGGCAAATTCTCTGCGTGGATGGCGGACTTGGCTTGAGTTAAGCAGTAAGAACCCCCACAACACAAGCAGCGCCCAGCAAGCGAACCCGTCATCCTGAGCGAACGGGGCCCCAGGCGTACTCCCCAGCCTGGGAGTGGTGAGTCGAAGGATCTGCGGTTGTTTTTTTGAACCTTGGAGATAGGCCACCATCGCTGGCCAGCAGGGAACCCCTTTATAGCAACTGCCGAGTCGCTTTAACGGCCGAAGATCCGCGCAAAAAATCCCTTGCCAGTTCCCTGCGGCGCACCCGGCGCAGGCTGAGCTTTGCCCGCCTTAGGCATGTGGATTTTGATCGGGGTCTTGTCCCACAGATGCTTCGACTCGGGCTGTGCCGGCCAGTTCGCGCCGTCCACCACCGCCTGCGGATTGGTCACGCAAAGTCTGCGCGCCGTCTCTTCGCCGGCCTTGTTGGCCACGTAGTCAAAGCCCCGCTTCAAATGCGGCGGTCGCCAATCCACCCGATGCGCATCGGTGGCAAGAAAGTGTATCCAGTTGCGCTCCAGCATCTCATTGGCGAGGATCTCGGCAACCTGCCCGCAACGGCCGTAAAGCGCATTGGCCGTTACCTGGATCAAGCACCCCTTGCGGATGAACTCCGCCACCAGATCGGGGTTCTGATGCACAGCCGGATAGCGCTCCGGATGCGTCACAATCAACTTGTAGCCCGCCGACTGCAAGCGAAACAGTGCGTCGAACAATTGCGGCGCAATGGTCACATTCGGAAACTCGATCAGCAGGTAGCCCTTGCCGTTGACAGAGTACTTCAGCGGGCTCGAGAGCGCGTCATATATATTTTCGGCCGACATATGAAAGTCGCAGCCGAGGCTCAGCTCGAGTTTGCCGCTCAATCGTTCACGAAGGTCGTTCCAACGTTCGAGAATAATGTCTTTTTTGTACTGATACTCGTCGCTGGCATGAGGTGTGCACACAATGTGCGTAATACCGTCCTTGACAGCCTCCTCGGCCATGGCCAGTGAAGTTTCCAGGTCGGGCGATCCGTCATCGACGCCGTAGATCAGGTGCTCATGAATGTCGATCATAGCGTCTGGATTCCCGCTTCCCGCCTGTGAGCGTAGAGAAACTCTGCACAAGTGAATGTTTTGAAAGGGCACGGCTTGAGCCGTGCCGCAAAGAACGCAAAATCAATGCGGGCTTTAGCCCTTGAGGGAACGCACGGTAGGGGATGGAACTTGATTCGATGTTGCCTAGCGCGTCGCCAACGAATTGACCAGCGATGAAAACACCTTCCATCCTTCCGCCGAGCCAAGAATCTGCTCGCTCGAACGATCCGGATGCGGCATCATGCCCAGCACGTTCCTGCCCTCGCCTAGAATGCCCGCGATATTCGCAAGCGAGCCATTGGGATTGGCTTCGGCGGTGATCTCGCCCGTGGGCGTCGAGTAGCGGAAGGCAATCCGATCCTCGGCTTCAAGCCGCGTCAAATCCTCCGGCGTGCAGAAGTAGTTCCCTTCCATATGCCCGATCGGCATCTTCAGCACGTCGCCCTTGGTCAGCTCGTTAGTGAACGGGCTGTTAGTGGTCTCCGTGCGCAGGTGCACCTGCTTGCAGATGTATTTCAGGCCCGCGTTGCGCATCAGCGCTCCGGGCAGCAGGCCAGACTCGGTCAGAATCTGAAAGCCGTTGCAGATGCCCAGCACCGGACCACCCCCGGCGGCAAAGCGCTTCACGGCCTGCATCACCGGCGAAAACCGCGCAATGGCGCCCGTGCGCAGATAGTCGCCGTAAGCGAATCCGCCCGGAACCAGCACGGCGTCCACGCCCTGCAAATCCTCGGAGTCGTGCCACAGGAAGGTAACCGGCTGATGGGCCACTTCGGCAATCACGTTATATGTGTCGTGGTCGCAGTTGGAACCGGGAAAAACCAGCACACCGAATTTCATGTTTTTAGGGTATCAGTTTTGGCTGAATCTGCCCCGGAGAAGAGCCGCCGGATCAGGCTAAAGATTGCGTCCACTCTTCGATCTTCACCGGGTGAGCAGTCATCTTGGCCGCCGCCCATCCCGCAATCAGCAAACTCGGCGCAGCCACACCTTCCAGCTTCGCCAACTCCCCCAGTGTCGTGTGAACCACGCGTTGATCCGGCTGCGACGCCTTGGAAACCAGAACGCAGGGCAACTCGTCGGGAAGTCCGGATGCGCGCAGTTCTTCGGCCAGATGTCCGCAATCGCGGCCCGGCATATAAATCACCCGCGTGGCATTAGCCAGATCGCCCTCCGCAGGATGATCCGGCGCATGATGGCCGGTCGCCAGAATCACCGCCGAGGCGCGAGTGCGATCCGTCAGTGACACCCCAGCCGCTGCGGCAGCGGCAAATGCCGCCGAAACCCCCGGAACCACCTCACAGGGCACGCCCGCCGCGGCCAAAGCCTGCATCTCCTCAGCCGCGCGTCCAAACAGCAACGGATCGCCGCTCTTGAGCCGCACCACGCTCCGGCCCGCCCGCGCAGCCCCGATCATGCGGGTGTGAATCTCTTCCTGGGTAATGTGCTTCACGCCACAACGCTTGCCAACATTCACTAACTCGGCTTGCTTGGCCAGCGCCAGAATTGCCGGAGCAACCAGATCGTCGTGCAGCACCACCTGCGCGCTTTCGAGCAGCCGCAGCGCCTTCACCGTCAGCAGATCCGGATCGCCCGGCCCCGCTCCAACCAGGTAGACCTTGCCAGCGCCAGGAGCCGCGTCCCGAGCCAGTTGCCTAGCCAGGCATTGGCTCGATGCGCACACCTGCCTCTGTGCCAGCTCATGCAGCAGCAGACGCCGCTCCTCGCTGCGCGGCATCGTCGCCAGCACCTCGCGTCGCAGCAATCCAATTTGCTCCAGCCAAGGCCCCAGATCGTCCGGCAGTTGTTCGTCGATCTCGCACCGCAACCGCTGCGCCAGCGCTGGGCTCTCGCCCGCCGTCGAGATCGCAATCTGCAGCTCGCCCCGGCTCACCACCGAACCAAAGAAGAAGTCGCAATTCGGAATGTCATCGACGCTGTTGCACAGCACGCCCCGCTCCGTGGCCAGGCGATAGACCTCTGCATTGACGGCGGCAGAATCGGTCGCCGTAATCGCCAGTGCAACACCGGCCAGATCGTCAGCCTCAAAGCCACGCTCAACCAGTTCCAGCCGACCCTCGACAGCCAATTCACGCACAGCAGCAAGCACTCGCGGCGCAACCACGCGCAGCCTCATGCCGGTCTTGAGCAGCGAGCCGATCTTGTCGAGCGCAACATGGCCCGCCCCCACCACCAGGCAGAGACGTCCGTCGAGTTTCAAAAAGACCGGCAGCAGGCTCATCCCTGTTCCTTACTCCGCCACGCCATGCGGCACGCGCGCCGCGGGCAGGTCGCGCTCCACCGGCGCCAGAGCTTCGCCAGCCAGTTGCGCGCGCAGTTCGTCGTTGGTGTGGCGGCCAAACCAGCCGCGCAGGCTCTCGCCAGCGGTGCGTCCCGCCAGATAGTGCCGCAACAGCCGCTCAATAGCCGCCGGAACCTCCGTGGCCGCACAACGGTAGCCCACCGGCCGCGCAATCGATGCATGTTGCCCCACCGCGCCGCCCAGGCAGAAGTAGTAGGCGTCGGCCAGCTTGCCATCCACCTTCACCTTCTTGCCTTCCAGGCCAATGTCGGCAATCCAGTGCTGGCCGCAGCCGTTCGGGCAGCCCGTCACATGCAGCTTCAGTTGCTGGTCAAACTCCGGCAGACGGTCTTCCATCTCCCCTACCACCCAGCGCGTAAAGCCCTTGGTCTCGGTAATCGCCAGCTTGCAGAACTCGCTGCCTGTGCAGGCCACCGTGCCGCGCCAGAAGTTCGAGCCGTCCACGCGCAGACCGATCTTGCCCAGTTCCTCCACCAGTTCGCGCGCCTTCTCCGTCGGCACATCCACAAAGATCAGATTCTGGCTGATCGTGGTGCGCAGCGAACCGGAGCTGAACTTCTCCGCCAGCTCAGCCACCTGCTCCAACTGCTCGCCGGTCAGCCTGCCATTGATCACCGACACGCCCACCGAGCTCAAACCCGGCTTGCGTTGCGGACGGATGCCTGCGTGGTCGCGCGCAATCTCGTCCGGCACCACCTCTTCGCCCGCGGGCAATAGCTTGAAGGCCAACCGCGACTGCAACTCGGCCAGAAACTTCTCCGCCGTCCAGCCTTCCTTTGTAAACAGATACTTCATGCGCGCCCGGTCGCGGCTTTCGCGCAGCGCCAACTGATCGCGGAACAGCTCTGCGGCTGCCTTGGCCACCGCCACCGCCTGCTCCGGCAGAACGAATGCGTCCAGCTTCACCGCCAGGTGCGGTTCGTTCGACAGCCCGCCCGCCACGCGCAGGGAAAAGCCCACCTTGCCATCGCGTCTGGCTGGCGTCAGCGCCACATCGTTGATCTCCGGATGGTTGCACCAGTCCGGGCAACCTGAGACAGAAAACTTGAACTTGCGCGGCAGATTGTAGAACTCAGCATTCCCCGACAGCAGTTGCGCAATCTCCCGCGCAATCGGCGCTGCATCCATCAACTCATCGGCCGCAACACCGGCCAGCGGACAGCCCGTTACGTTGCGCACCACGTCGCCACAGGTGCCCTTCGGCGATAGGCCAATGGCTTCGAGCTCAGCCACAACCTCCGGCAGGGACTCAGTCGTCAGCCAGTGATACTGGATTGCCTGCCGCACCGTGATGTCGGCCAGATTGCGGCCGTACTTGCGCGAGATGCCGCCCAGAGTCCGCAGTTGCGCGGCCGACACGATTCCGTTGGGAATACCGACGCGCATCATGAAGTACTCGGTGGTGACGCCTTCGCCGCCTTTGCCGCCGGTTACGCCCGCGCCATCACCCTGCGTATAGATGCCCCACCACTTGAAGTAGAGACTGGCCCACTCCGGCGTTACGCTTCCGCGGCCCTCACGCGCGAACTCGCGCACATCGTTGAAGGCTTCCCAGGGATTCTTCTCGCGCTTCAGCCGTTCGGCTCGCTGCGCCTTGGTCTCTTTCACTTCGACAGACTGGCTCATTGTGTCCTTCTTTGTGTCTTTACTGCGCATAGAGAAAACCCGCGACAGCTAAGCTGCTACGCGGGCAATCAAGAACCTTGGATGTGCGATCGGAAACTTGAACCCAGGTCAGCTGCGCGCATTCAGGGGAAAGCAGCAGCAAAAACAATGGTGCCCGACCATGTCTGAAATATTACCGGCACAGGTCCGAAAACGCAAATCTACCATCGCCTTCCAGAGAATGTTGCGGGAAGGAACAGCAGTACGAAAACCGGCGCAACGCAGCTGGCCTTCCGCGTTGCGCCGGTCATTGAATGATGATTGAAAAAGAACGGGGTGCCCCGCAGATTGGCCAAAATCACTGGCCGATCAGACTGTGGCGCCTGCTCCCAGTTCCGCCAGAATCTTTTCCACAGCCTCTGCCGCCGCCCGCTCGCCCACGTCTGAAAGGCTCATGCGGATCGGTTGCTTCGGGTCGATCGTGATCGCGTACAACACCACTTCCTTCCCACCACCACGGATGTAGAAGACGTCGAGCAAATCCTTCACTCCGACATCGTGCGCCGTCAGCGTTGGCGGGTAATCCTTTGAGAACCGAGGTATGGTGCGGGTCACGGTTCCAATTGGGTTGCCGTCAGCCGCGGCATCGATCAGGATGACGCGGCTGGCGTTCTCCAGCGGCCCGAGCAGAACCATCCCGCCAGTGCCGCCATCCAGACACTCCACACCGGCCGGCAGCGTGTGTGTCTCCAGTTGTCTCACCACTGCTACGCCAATGCCTTCATCGCCCATCAGGACGTTGCCGATCCCCAGCACCAGCGTCGTCTTCTCGTTACTTGTCACGCTTCTCCCTGACAAACTTCCATCCACCGATGATCGAGGATACCGTACCGCGCCCCTCGATGTAATCGTGATAGAAGGCAAGATAGATGTGCACAATGATGAACGTGACAAAGAACCACAAGAACAAGTGGTGCCAGAAACGCACGGCGAATTCACCGCCCATCAGCGGCACGATCCACACAAACATCCGCGGCAGCCACGAATTGCTCATGCTGGAGTAAAGGGCAAAGCCGGTAACCGTCTGTGCCACAAACGCCAGGAACGTGAAGAAATAGATGAGCCCGGCCAATGAATTATGGCCTGTCGAAATCGGACCATGAAGCTTGGTTTCAAGCACATCTGCTTTGATCACATCTACTATTTCCTGCCGTTGCGATGGCTGCAGCGGAAAAAAGGCCTTCCAACTGGAATACTTGTTCCCCACGAAGCCCCAATAGAGCCGTGCGCAAAAGTTGAACAAGTACACAAATGCAGCCAAGAAATGGACAAAACGCACGCAGCCGAACCAATACTGCTGATAGGCCTCTGCCGCGTAAAACAGGCGGATAGGGGCGCCGATCAGATAGCCCGTAACGCAAAGTAACACCAGGGCTACCGCGTTGATCCAGTGGTAGACGCGTACCGGCAGTTCCCATACATAGACCCGCCGGTACTCGACCGGATGCTCGTGAGCATCCGGCAGAACGCTTCCTGCGCCAACAGTCGGAGTACTCATCGCATCACTCGAAAGAAACCTGGTGAATGTGCTTGCCCTCTGGGTCATACAGATGCACCGAGCAGGCAAGACACGGGTCAAAGGAATGGATGGTCCGGATAATCTCCACCGGCTCGTCCAGTTTCGCCACCGGCGTTCCGATCAGCGATGCCTCGAAGGCCGAGCGCTGCTTCTTGGCGTCGCGCGGCGATCCGTTCCACGTGGTCGGCACCACCAATTGGTAGTTGTCGATCTTCCCGTCCTTGATCTTGATCCAGTGCGCCAGCGCACCGCGCGGAGCCTCGACCAGACCAACACCCTCGCACTCCTTCGGCCACGAACTCGGCTCCCAGCGCTCTCCGTTGAAGGTTGATGTTTCGCGCGTCTTCACGCGTTCCATCAGCTCAGCGTAGAACTCCTTGAGCCAGCCCATCGCCAGTGCTGCATCCAAACCGCGGGCAGCAGTACGGCCCAGGGTCGAGAACAGCGCACCCACCGGCACGCCCAGCTTGCCCAGCGTCGAGTCCACAATCTCCTTCACATCGGCTCGGCCTGAAGCATAACCAACGATCAAGCG
>Ga0302270_10001914_pt1 | contig 20625 bp, 15 predicted proteins | sample III_Bog_E2_3_FD_198773 | JGI IMG/M metagenome (GOLD analysis project Ga0302270, IMG submission 198773) | Peat permafrost microbial communities from Stordalen Mire near Abisko, Sweden - III_Bog_E2_3 | ecosystem: Environmental > Terrestrial > Soil > Wetlands > Peat | place: Sweden: Abisko... | reverse complement strand
TCGTGCCCCCGGAAAAATATCAGCCCCGTTTCTGGTTCGGCGGGGCCAATTTTGCTACTGAATTCAAAATGCGTCAATGCCTGTTATTGCCGCTCCCAGGATTAACGTGTGAACGTCATGGGTTCCCTCGTAGGTTTTCACCGACTCCAGGTTTGCCATGTGACGGAACACCGGGTACTCATCGGCGATTCCGTTTGCACCAAGAATGTCGCGCGCCATGCGGGCGCACTCCAGGGCCATCCACACGTTGTTCCGCTTTGCCATCGATATGTGGAAGTGCTGGACCTTATCCTGATCTTTTAAGCGGCCCACCTGGAGTGCCAACAGTTGAGCCTTGCTGATTTCCGTAATCATCCACACCAGCTTTTCCTGCACGAGTTGATGGGATGCGATGGGCTGGTCGCGGAACTGTTTGCGGAACTGCGCGTATTGCAGAGCACAGTCATAGCAGGCCATCGCCGCGCCAATTACACCCCACGCGATGCCGTAGCGCGCCTGGTTCAAGCACATCAGCGCTGATTTCAGGCCGGAACTCTTGGGCAGCAGATTTTCCTTCGGAATCCGAACATCCTGCAGCGAGAGCGACGAAGTCACGGAGGCGCGCAGTGACCACTTTCCGTGTACGTCACTGGCGGAGAAGCCGGGGCGGTCGGTTTCCACAAGGAATCCGCGAACCTTGCCGCCATGCTCCTCGCTTTTTGCCCAGACCACGGCCACATCGGCAATTGAGCCGGAGGTGATCCACATCTTTTCGCCGTTGAGCACATAGCCATCACCACTGGGAACGGCGCGGGTGCGCATGGCATTTGGGTTTGAACCCGCATCCGGCTCGGTCAGCCCGAAGCAGCCGAGTTTTTCCCCCTTGGCCATCGCCGGGAGCCAGCGCTGCTTCTGCTCCTCGCTGCCAAAGGTGTAAATCGGATACATCACCAGGCTGCTCTGCACGCTGGCAAACGAGCGCAGACCGCTGTCGCCCCGTTCCATCTCCTGCATGATGAGGCCGTACTCCACGTTATTCATTCCGGCGCAGCCGTAACCCTGGATGGTGGGACCAAAGAAGCCGAGCTCACCCATCGTCGCTACCAGTTCCCTGGGAAAGCGGCTCTGGCGGTTGCAGTCTTCAATGATCGGGATGAGATTGTCTTCCACAAACTGGCGTGCGGTGCCGCGCACCATGCGCTCGTCTTCGGTCAGGAGGGAGTCGAATTCAAGGAAGTCCACACCGCGGAACTTGAGAGCCATAAGATAGCCAATGACACGGATGGGCCCGTCGCCGGGCCCAAGCGAACGCTTGACAGTATCAAAGCAGGAATCCGTAGGTCAATGATTCTTTACCATTTGTGGCCGGAATTCAACGAATCACAAAGAATTCTACGTCCGCTTGCCCGCACTACCACTGATTGCGTTTGCGCAATTCTGTGATGTGAGCCAGATGGTGTGCGCCGTGCCAGGCATACATCCCAAGCATCAGATCGAGAGACATTTCGCCGGCCTCGGGATGGGTCAGCTTACGCTCCCAGTCCTCGGCTTTCAGGGTTCGGAGCAGCACGACCCAGCGGGCGTGCAGATTGTCCACAAGCGCCAGGCTCACGTCAATTGGTGTGACGCGGCTGTCGGCCAGATCGGCCCATGCTGCTTCTTTGTAAGGCTTGATGGTCGGATTGTCCTCGGTCAGCGCCAGTTTGTATCGGATGTAGGCGTTCATGTGGCTGTCGGCAAGATGGTGGGTCACCTGCCTCACCGTCCATCCGCCCTCGCGATAGGGAGTGTCCAACTGCTTTCCATTGAGCCCCGTGACGGCCTGCTTCAGATGTTCCGGTACGTCGGCAATGCTGTCGATCAGTTTCTTGCGCTCTTCAGGGGTGTGTGGTCCCTGGCTGCGATCAAACTTTCCGATGGGATAACGTATGTCTTCCATGTTGCTCCTCCGCTCACCGCTACCGCAGGATACAGCTTACTGATATACAATCAAATGGCTACCCGGTGGCGCTAGATTTTTTTGTGCGATGTTGCAGAATCTTCCGCATATGCCGCCGCCGTGGGTTCCGGTGCAAGCGAAAGCTTCCTGGGTGGTTTCCGGGCAGAAGCCCGCGCAGCTTTTCTGTGCGGTGTCCCATGTCCTGCCAGAGCAATTCCGCCGAGCTTCGCGCCGGCCCGAAGAGGAGTTTACAGAATGGCAAAGATCGCAAAAACAGGTGATCGCAAGAAGGTAATGGACACGTCCAAGAGCACCAACTGTCCGAAGTGTGGCAAGGCCACCCGGATCGTGAAGCGCGTGAAGGACCGTGAGCGCAATGTTCCGGGCGGAGTGTTCATCTCCTGCTCAGCCTGCGAGTTTTACGAAAAGCTGTAACCAGGTCTCAAACCTGAAGCTAAAACGCGTCTCTCATAGAGGCGCGTTTTGTTTTCTGCATCAACCGGCTTTGCGGCCTTGAGTTTTTGTTTCGACAGCGCTTCGGTCGTTGATGACGCCAGGACCGGGAGGGACGATGGACTGGCTCTGTCCGGTGATGAGTCGCGCGCCGCGCGAAAAGGTGACGTAGGCCCAGAACCACTCCCAGAGAACCTGGACGCGACTGCGGAAGCCGATGAGAAAAAGTACATGGACAAAGAGCCAGGTGAGCCATGCAACAAGGCCTGACATCTTGAAGCCATTCACATCCGCAATGGCCGACGAGCGCCCGATCGTTGCAAGGCTGCCCTTGTCGCGGTAACGGAAAGTCTTCCGAGTCTCACCGCGGAGATCGCCCAGAATACTGGCGGCGGCGAACTGCCCCATCTGGATTGCGGCAGGAGCGACTCCCGGCACCGGCTTTCCATTTGATTGGCGAACCGCTGCCAAGTCTCCTAAGACGAAAACCTCAGGGTGTTCAGGCAAGGTCAGATCGGGTTGCACCTCAACCCGGCCAGCGCGGTCGGTTGGCTGTCCCAGGAGTTTACCAAGCGGTGAGGCAGAAACTCCCGCACCCCAAAGGACAACTGAAGCGGGAAGCGACTTATCTAAGAAATAGACATGCGATTCATCGATGCCTGTCACGGCGGTCCCGGTCATGACCTCGACACCGAGTTTTTGCAGTTGCTTGACGGCAGAGGCGGAGAGACTTTCGTCAAAGGCGGGAAGAATGCGGGGGCCAGCTTCGACAAGAAACACGCGAGTGCTGCGGGGATCGATGGAACGAAAGTCCGATGCCAGAACGTGCTGGGCGATCTCGGCCAGTGCGCCCGCTAGTTCAACTCCTGTTGGTCCTCCCCCTATGACAACAAAATTGATAGGCTCGGGTTCATGGTTCAAGCGGGCACGGCGCTCGGCGATTTCAAATGCCAGCAACATTCGGCGCCGGATTTCCGTGGCGTCCTCAACGGTCTTAAGCCCTGGCGCATAAGTAGCCCACTCTGGATGTCCAAAGTAGGCATGAGTCGCACCGGCGGCGACGATCAGGTAGTTGTAGGAAAGCTCGTCGTTTTCGAGCAGAATTTTCCGGTGATCGAGGTCGAAGCCGGTTGCCCGCGCCAGCAACACGGAGACATTTTCGTTGTCCCTGAAAATGTGCCGGATAGGATACGCAATTTCACCCGGAGAAAGAGCAGCGGTAGCCACCTGATACAGAAGCGGTTGAAACGTGTGGTGATTGCGGCGATCCACAAGTGTGATGCGGACGTTTGCCTTTGCTAGAGAAAGCGAGGCATACAGTCCCGCGAAACCTGCACCGATGATGACGACTTGAGGAACCGCTCTTGGACTCTGCATAGGAACACACCCGAATGTCAGTTAGTAGTCAAGTAGATGAGGCGTGCTGGCCGAAGGAACGTAGATTAAATGATAAAGTTTATAAGAACTCTCTACACATTCGATTCTGGTTTGACGATGAGCAATTATGCTACCCTGATGCCACAAACATCTTCTTGAAATCCGAATCGATGCAGGCAGGGGTTTCTGTGTTTTGCAAGGAATGAAATGAGAGATATTTCTTGGCTTTGTCTTTTGGCAACCGAGGAGCGATGGACGCAATCTCATTCTTAATACTGCCGGGATGGGATCGCTGTTGTTTTTTTATGCGGATTTCATGAACTTGCCAGAGTGGGGCGCTTGATCCGGATGTTCTGCGTTCCTGTGTTGAACTTAAGTGGTTGGCTTTTCTCGTACGTTGGTTGCGATTTGATTGAGTGTTCCGATGGCGCACTCATTTCCTCCTGCGGTCCAGTGATTTGAATTGCTGGAGGCTGGGATGTCCGGAGATGAAATTCCGGAGGCTGGAGCTATAAGTGGGAAGTTTTGCATCATCGCGGGAAGTCCGGAACAGCGAGTCGCTACGCAGTGAAGCACGCTGGACTCTTCGGCTGGAACACCATGCAAAACGTGGCTTTGATATTGTGTTTTCGCTGCTGGCGCTGGTCTTTATTCTTCCCGTACTGCTGATGATCACCATCCTTGTGAAGATGGATTCCGAGGGACCTGTACTGTATGTCTCCGAGCGGATCGGCAGAAATGGAAAGCGATTCCGCTTCCTGAAATTCCGAACCATGGTGCAGGAGGCAGACTCGTTGCGCGGCGCGCTGCTGCACTTGAATGAGCGGCGGGGCAATCTTTTCAAGATGTCGAACGATCCGCGGGTGACGCGGCTGGGAAGGCTCCTGAGGCGCTACAGCCTTGATGAACTGCCGCAGTTCTTCAGCGTTCTGACAGGGCACATGAGCGTGGTGGGGCCGCGTCCGTGCCTGACCAGCGAATATGCGCGCTACACAAAAGAGCAGCGCAGGCGCGTGGAAGCCGTGCCAGGCATCACTGGCCTGTGGCAGGTGGAGGCGCGTAGAGACCCTTCAGCAGATGCGTATTTCAAGCTGGATATTTACTATGTTGAGCATTGGAGTTTGTGGCTGGATATCAAAATCCTGCTGAAGACCGTTGCGGTGGTATTTTCGGGGACAGGCGAGTAGAAGGAAGACCCGAACGAAATCAAAATGGGGCCGAGAGGCCCTTTTTTATTGGCTCAAACGCGCATGGAGGCGCGGCGGTTCAGGCGGATGGGAGGTAATTTCCGTTTTCCGGGGGCTGAGGCGGCAGGGATCAACGATTGGCGAGATGGATAATCGTTGGGAGGCAAGGGTGTACTAACCCGGCAATGGTTGAGGGAGGTGCTGAAGGATTGAAGGAACAGTAAACAAAAGCAAGGAGCTGGGGTAACGGATCAGACAATGGTTGTGGGCTATTTTTCCCGAGCGACAACGAACTGCGGAAGCCAGAGGAGGGCGCGCCTGAAATCGTTGTCCGGGAAATCCTGCAACTGCTCGACGGCAAGCCTGGCAAAGCGGGCAGCTTCCTGGTTAGCGGCGTTGATGGAATCAGCGCGCGAGGATGGCGAGGATGTCTTCGTGGGTGACGCCGTTGAAGGCGCGCTGTTCGAGGACGGTCTGAATCTGTGCGCGTTCCGCGGCGGTGCAGCGCTCAAGGGCGTGGATGACGGCGAGGGTGGCTTTGCCTTCGCGCAGGTCGCTGGCGACGGGCTTGCCAAGGACGACCTCGGAGGCGGTGAGGTCGAGAACGTCATCGGTGATCTGGAATGCCATTCCGATGGCGCGTCCGTACTCGCGCAGGAGAAGCTGCTTTTCCTTGTCGGCTCCGGCGAGGACACCGCCGAGCTGCATGCAGACGGCGAAGAGGCAGGCGGTCTTGCGATAGATGAGATCGAGGTGGCTGTCACGGGTGATGAGCGAGCCGAGTTTTTCGATCTGGAGAAGCTCGCCCTCGACCATCTGCTTGGTGAGGTCGGTGAGCAGATCGAGAACATGGAGGTTGCGCTCTTCCAGTGAAATCTGAAATGCCTGCATGTAAAGCCAGTCACCGGCGAGGACGCACTTGGGGTTTCCCCAGATGGTGTTGGGCGAGGGGCGGCCACGGCGGATTTCGGCTTCGTCGATGATGTCGTCATGGACGAGGGTGGCGGTGTGGATGATCTCGACGACGGCTCCGAGGCGGACGGCACCGGCTCCCTTGTAGTCGAGGAGCTTGGCGGCGAGCAGGAGGAGCGCGGGCCGGAGGCGTTTGCCACCGCCCTGGCGCAGGTATTCGCCGATCTCGGTGATGGCCTGCACGTTCGACACGCTGTAGCCGCCGAACTCACGCTCGATGGCGGCCAGGTCTTCCCGAAGAAGGTCGAAGATCTCTTTTCCGTTCGCAGTTGCCGAGGTATTCAAGATTGAACCCTAACACAGTTCCATTGGATTCCGGAGAGAAGCCTGCGGCTTCCGACCGGTGGCCGGCTGATAGTGCCGGATTTGAGCGCCGATCAATTAGTTGTTGCGATAGTTCGTAAACTGCATGTCGATTCCAAAGTCGGTGTTGCGGAGCAGGGCAATGATGTCCTGAAGGCTGTCGCGGTCTTTGCCGGTGACGCGGACGATGTCGCCATTGATGGAGGCCTGCACCTTCTTCTTGGAATCTTTGATGGTCTTGACGATCTCGCGGGCTTTCTCGATGGCGATGCCCATCTGAAGCTTCACCTTCTGGCGGACGGTGGAGCTGGCGGCGGCCTCGATTTTGCCGTAGGTCAGGGACTTGAGCGAGACGTTGCGCTTGACGAGCTTGGACTGCAGAACATCAATGACGGCCTTGAGCTTGTATTCGTCGGCAGAGGTGAGGACAAGCTCGTCCTTGCCATCAAACTGGATGTCTGAGTGCGAACCCTTCAGGTCGTAACGCTGATGGATTTCCTTGAGAGCCTGCTGGATGGCGTTGGTGACTTCCGGCAGGTCCACGTTGCTGACGATGTCAAATGAGTTTTCAGCGGCCATTGGTTTCTAGTGTATGACAAAGCGGGGAATATCGCATCCGTGGAAATGCAGGTTTTGCGTAGGGAAGTTTCGAGGTTAGGAGCAGGGGCAAGGACAACCTCACCACATTTGCCGGCGGCAGGTAGTTTGTGGCACCTACAGCGGGAAAATCGATGGCTGGTGGAAGTGCCTCTGGGGCGGCACAGCATATTTGAGCGGTGCTGGGGTTCCTCACTGCGTTCGGAATGACACCCTATAGAAGAGAGGGCGCGAAGCCAGAGGCAAGCTGAAGGGCAAGGGCAAAGGCAAGGGCAGCGGCAAAGGCAAGAACAAGGGCAAAGGCGAGCTGACGGCGCTTACTTCAAGGGGGGAGTTTTGGGAGTGATGTCCACCTTGAGGCATAGTTGCGAGCCCCAGTGTTCGGCAAGGTCAATCCAGTGGGGATTCAGCGCTTCGATGAGGGCGATGCGCTTTGCCCTTGTCCATGCTTTGATTTGCGTTTCATGGGCGATGGCGTTGCGTACGTCGGAGTGTTCCACGAACCAGACGAGGCGGGTGCAATCGTACTTGGCTGTGAATCCGGGGATGAGGTGTTGCTTGTGCTCAAAGACACGGCGGTCGAGGCTGTTGGTCATGCCGGTGTAGAGTGTGCCGCTCCTGCTGGACATGATGTAAACCCAGAAGCGCGAGTTCATGGAGGAAATCAGAGCATAGACGTCGAGTCAGAGGCAAGGGGAAAGGTGGAATCGATGGTTGGTGGAAGTGCCTCTGGGACTGCACCGCATATTTGAGCGGCGCTGGGGTTCCTCACTGCGTTCGGAATGACACCCTTAAAATTCAACCGCAACCGCAAGTTCAAGAGCAACTGCAAGTTCAAGGGCAACCGCAAGTTCAAGGGCAACTGCAAGTTCAAGGGCAACTGCAAGTTCAAGAGCAACTGCAAGTTCAAGGGCAACTGCAAGTTCAAGGGCAACCGCAAAATTAATGGACGATTGCTATTGAGGGGGGAGGCGGAAGAAGCGGTGGAAGTTGTCGAGGGCGAGAGATCCGGCGGCTTCGGGGGTGAGGCTGCGGAGAGTGGCGAAGTGGCGGGCGGTTTCGACGACGTAGGCGGGTTCGTTGCGTTTGCCGCGATAGGGAATGGGGGCGAGGTAGGGGCAATCGGTTTCAAGGAAGAAGCGGTCGAGGGGGACCATGGCGGCGGCGGCGCGGATGTTCTGGGCTTTGGGGTAGCTGATGTTTCCAGCGAAGGAGAGGATGAAGCCGAGATCGAGCGAGGCCTGGGCCTGCGAGAGGTTTCCGGTGAAGCAATGCATGACGCCGCCGAGGCCGGTGGAGGCCCACTCGTCGCGGAGGATGGCGAGGAGGTCGTCCCAGGCATTGTCACTGTCGAGGCTCGGGCGGCAATGGATGAGGATGGGCAGGCGGGCATCGGCGGCGACGGAGAGCTGCTGGCGGAAGGCTTGTTGCTGGATGTCTCGGGGAGAGTGATCGTACCAGTAGTCGAGGCCGATCTCGCCGATGGCGATGACCTTGGGGTGGGCGGCGAGCTGGCGCATGGTATCGAGATGGGCGGGAGTGAGGAGGCGCGCTTCGTGGGGGTGGACTCCGATGGAGGCGTAGATCCAGGGATAGCGCTCGGCGAAGGGGATGGCGCATGCGATGTCGTCGGGGCCGTCTCCGTTGCCGATGGCGAGGAGGGCGCGGATGCCCGCGTCGTAAGCTCGCTGGATGGTGGCTTCGCGGTCGGAGGAGAACTGGGAACCGTCGAGGTGGGCGTGGGAGTCGAGGTACATGGGGAGATTATAAGGTTTCAGGGGCAACGGTTCCTGCATATGTGGGGACGTGTTGAGAATCGTTCATGGGTTGAAGTGCCTCTGGGGCGGCGCAGCATATTTGAGCGGAGCTGGGGTTCCTCACTGCGTTCGGAATGACACACTATAGAGGAGAGGGCGCGAAGCCAGAGGCAAGCGGAAGGGCAAGGGCAAGGGCAAGGGCAAGGGCAAGGGCAAGGGCAAGGGCAAAGGCAAAGGCAAGGACAAGGACAAAGACAAAGACAAGGGCAAAGACAAGGGCAAGGGCAACGGCAACGTCAACGTCAAAAACCCCACCCTAGCCAACTACGGGCTAGGATGGGGCACCCTGAGGTTTGTTGCTTGCACCCTGATGATTGCGGATGGCGCGAGGCTACTTTAAGCGGGCGCCGTTAGGGACTGACTCCAGGAAGGCGGCGAGGGCGGGGGTGCCGTGGTCTCCGAGGGAGGCGGCTACGATCATGCCCTGGCTCTCAATGCCGCGCAGTTTGCGGGGAGCAAGGTTGGCGACGATGACGACCTTGCGTCCTACGAGGGTGGCGGGGTCGTAGGCCTTGGCGATTCCGGCGACGATCTGGCGGACTTCGAGTCCGATATCGACGGTGAGGCGCAGGAGTTTGTCAGCCTTCTCAACCTTTTCGGCGGTAAGGACGGTGCCGACGCGGAGGTCGATCTTGACGAAGTCGTCGATGGTGATCTGCTCGGCGAGAGGCGCGGGGGCGTCAGGGTCAGGCGCGGAGACAGCTCCCACATCTGCTGACTGCGGAAGCTGTGGGGCGGCTGCGGCTGGTGCTGCGACTTCTGCCACGGCGGTGGCGGCGTGGGGTGACGCTTCGCTGCCCGCTGCGGGCGCGAGGCTCTTACGCTCTTCTTCCATTTGCTGCATCCTTTCAATCGCGCTCTTGTCGGCGCGTGGGAAAACGGGTTCGATACGGGCAAGGCGGGTGCCCACGTTTAGCTGTCCCCAGCGGAGATCGTTGAGATCGGTCTTCGAAATGTCGGTGAGACCGAGCTGAGTGAAGATCTTAGCGGTGGAGTCAGGGATGATGGGGTGGGCGAGCACGGTGATGATGCGCAGCGCTTCAGCCGAGGTGTAGAGGATGGTGGCGAGGCGCGAGCGAGAGTCGTGGTCCTCTTTTTCGGCGACGGCCCAGGGCTGATTCTCGACGATGTACTTATCGACGGCGGCGAGCAGCGACCAGACGGCCTCAAGAGCGCGTGAGAACTGGAAGGCGTCAAAGAGGCGGTTGAATTCGGCGATGGTCTCCTCGGCGTGGCGGGAGATGGCGGCCTCGGCGGGGGTGTAGGAGATGGTGGCGCTGGGGTAGGGAACTTCTCCATCGAAGTAGCGCTGGATCATGGAGAGAGTGCGGCTGGCAAGGTTTCCGAGGCCGTTGGCGAGATCGCTGTTGAAGCGCTGCACGAGGGCGTCGAAGGAGAACGAGCCGTCCTGTCCGAAGACGATCTCACGGAAGAGGAAGTAGCGGAGAGCGTCGGCGCCGAGGACTTCTAGGATGGTTTCGCTGCGGACGATGTTACCGCGCGACTTGGACATCTTGCTCTCCTCAAAGAGGAGCCAGCCGTGAGCGACGATCTGTTTGGGCAAGGGCAATCCGGCGGCGAGCAGGAAGGCAGGCCAGTACACGCAATGGAAGCGGACAATCTCTTTGCCGATCATGTGGACGTCGGCAGGCCAGTAATGCTGGTAGCGCTTCTGGTCGGCAGAGTCGGGTGATCCGAAGCCTACGGCGGTGGCGTAGTTGCAGAGGGCGTCAAGCCAGACGTAGATGACGTGCGCAGGATCGCCGGGGACGGGGATTCCCCAGGAGAAGGTTGTGCGGGAGATGGAGAGATCCTTGAGTCCGCCCTTGACGAAGGAGATGACCTCGTTGCGGCGGGTCTCGGGATAGATGAGGCCGGGATTCTCTTCATAGAGCTTGAGGAGCGGCTCGGCCATGGCGGAGAGCTTGAAGAAATAGTTCTCCTCCTGCACGGTTTCGGTGATGCGTCCGCAGACGGGGCAGGGCGTGCCGGGCGTGTTGTCGTCGGCATAGAGCTCGTCAGAGACGCAATACTGTCCGGTGTAGGAGCCCTTGTAGATATAGCCGCGCTCCTGGAGCAGGGTGAACATGGCCTGCACGCCGCGCTTGTGCTCCGGACTGGTGGTGCGGATGAACTGATCGTAGGTGATGCCCATGCGGTCCCAGAGGGCGCGGAACTCGCCACTGACTTCGTCGGTAAGCTGCTGGGGCGTTTTGCCCAGGGCGGCGGCGGAGCGCTCGATCTTCTGGCCGTGCTCGTCGGTTCCGGTGAGGAAGAGCGTGTCATGGCCCAACATGCGGTGGCGGCGGGCAATGGCGTCGCAGACGACGGTGGTGTAGGTGTGGCCGATGTGGGGCCGCGCATTTACGTAATAGATCGGCGTAGTGATGTAAAACTTCTCGGGTTGCTGGCTCATGCGAATCTCTCGATCAGGACTAGGAACTTTTGGGGATATCGGATGCAGCGTTGCTGCCGGTCGCAGACGATTGGTCGGGTAACGCTACGCTGCCGGTCGCAGACGCTATGGCGGGTAACGCTACGCTGCCGGCCGCAGGCGCAATGGCGGGTAACGCTGCGCTGCCGGCCGCAGGCGCAATGGCTTGGGCTTGGTAGAGCCGCAAGGCCTCGTTCAAAACGGTTTTGAGTGGTACGCCGGTGGCTTCGGCGATGGTGCGGCAGTCTTCGAACTCCGGCGCGCAGTTTACGACCTCACCCTGCAATCGTCCGAGTTTAACCCGGATCGGGCCCCAGGGGGAGACGACGGTGACATGCTCGCGGTCGAGGATGCGGCGCTGCTCGAAGCGGATACGGACGCCAAGGGTGGTGGTTTCGGTGAGGAGGATGTGGGACATCGTCTCTGCGAGGGCGGGCGAGGCAAGAACGGTGAAGACGAGTCCGGGACGGCCTTTCTTCATCTGCACGGGAACGCCAAAGGCATCGAGGGCTCCGGCGGCGAGCAGTTTTTGCTGAACGTAGGAGAAGAGCTGAGGGTTCATGTCGTCGAGATTGGCTTCAAGGACGACGATGGAGTTGGGTTCCTCCCGCCCGATAGATGCAGGCGTTTCTGCTTCCCACCTTAGCGCCGATGAAGCTGGCGCGAAGGTGGGGCACCCGTCTTTGGTGGAGAGTGAGACGGAGGTGGAGAGGGAGACGGTTTCGCCCAGGGTAAGGCGGAGAACGTTGGCGAGGCCGGGGAATTCGCGCGCTCCGGCACCGTATCCGATGGCGGAGAGGGAGATGGAGGGTAACGGCTCAAAGCGAACGCCGAGGGCCTTGAGGAGCGCGGCTCCGGTGGGAGTGAGCAGCTCCTTTTGAGGTCCGGAGGAGTAAATGGGCGCGCCGCGAAGAAGCTCGGCGGTGGCGGGCGCGGGGACGGGCAGGACTCCGTGAGCGCATTTGACGGTGCCTCCGCCGACGTTGAGGGCGGAGCTGTACCACTGATCAGCGGCAATGGCCTCGATGGCTACGGCAGCGCAGACGATGTCGACAATGGCGTCTTCGGAGCCGACCTCGTGAAAATGGATGGACTCGGCAGGGCGGTTGTGAATTTTAGACTCGGCCTCGGCGAGAAGCTCAAAGGTCTTGAGGGCAAAGGCCTGGGCGGCGGCGCTGATGGGCGCGCGGGCGATGATCTCGCGGATTTCAGGCAGGCCGCGGTGGGTGTGGACGGCGGCCTCATGCTGGTGAGTGTGGGACTCATCCTGCTCATGGGAATGTGGGTGGGTGTGCGGATGCGTATGGCCGTGAGAGTGTTCGTGGCTATGCTCTTGCGCTGGGTCGAGGTCGAGAGGCTGGTCGGGGAGTCCTTGAATGAGGACATCGATCTTGGTGGCGGAGATTCCGCTGCGCTCGACGCGATGAGAAGCCAGCTCGGCGTGGAGGCCAAGGGCGCGAGCGACGGATTGTAGCTTCTCCAGGGGGACACCGGCGTCTACGACCGCGCCAAGGAACATGTCGCCACTGATTCCGGAGAAACAATCGAGGTAGGCAATACGCATTGCGAATCCAAACGGGGCTTGGCCCGAAGTTCCAATATATAGGAGGCGCGGGGTTGGGGCCAACGGAGGGGGAAGGGTTCAAAGGGGAAGGTTGCACAGGTTACACAGGTTGCACAGGTTACGAAGGTTAAAAGCAAAGGCAAAGGCAAGGGCAAAGGCAAAGGCAAGGGCAAGAGCAAGGGCAACAGGCCCACATCTGCCAAAGACGGGCAGATATGGGGCACCAGAGCTGCACCAGAGCTGACGCAAAGAAGGGGGCGGGTGCCAGCATGACGGGCAACTCTGGCGCGCATCCCTTACAATCGTAGTTTGACCAATCATCGCGTGGCTTGAGAGTCCCGCTGGACGCAAGGAATCAACGTGTATCTTTTATTGCAGAACCGCCTGGTTGCGCATGTGCGTGCCTTCCTGAAGCAGAAATACGACATTGAAGTGGCAAACATCGTGGTGGAGCAGCCGCCAAAGATCGAGTTTGGCGAGTTTGCGCTGCCGGTTTCGTTTGAGCTGGCACGGACGCTGAGGAAGGCTCCACGGAAGATTGCCGACGAGATTGTGGCGGAGATGGGGTTGCCGGAGGGCTTTGCGAAGTTCGAGGTGGCGGGAGCAGGGTACATCAACGCGCGGCTGGACAGGACACGGGCGGCGGAGCTGGTGGCAGGATTTGTTGAGGGTGGGAGTCCAGAACAGGAGCAAGGTCGACTACCCCACACAAGCCAACAGAAGGCTTGTATGGGCCACCCGTCCCGCGGCAAGGTGCTGGTGGAGCACACGTCGATCAATCCGAACAAGGCGGCGCATATTGGGCACCTGCGGAATTCGATACTGGGAGACACGCTGGTACGGCTGCTGAGGGCGGCAGGGTACAAGGTGGACGTGCAGAACTACATCGACAACACGGGCGTGCAGGTGGCCGACGTGGTGGTGGGGTTCGAGCGCGTGGCGAAGAAGTCGCGGGCGGAGATTGAGGCGCTGATCGCGGGAAGCGAGGGGCGATTCGATTTCTACTGCTGGGATTTGTATGCGCGGGTTTCGCAGTGGTACGAGGAAGATAAGGCGAATTTGCAGGCGCGGCGCGACACGCTGCATCTGCTGGAAGTGGGCGGCAATCCTACGGCAGAGATTGCGCAGGAGATTTCGATGGCCGTGCTGCGGCGGCATCTGGAGACGATGCAGCGGCTGGACATTGAATACGACTTTTTGCCGCAGGAGAGCGACATTCTGCACCTGCACTTCTGGGCGAAGGCGTTTGAACTGCTGAAGGCGGCAGGAGTTCTTTACTTCGAAGAGGAAGGGAAGAACAAAGGCTGCTGGGTGATGACGCGTCCGGGGAGGGTGAAGGACGAGGGCGTGGATGCGGCTCCGGATGAGGATGCCAAGGTGATTGTGCGTTCGAACGGAACAGTGGGGTACGTGGGCAAGGACATTGCCTACCACATGTGGAAGTTCGGGCTGCTGGGGCTGGATTTTGGCTACCGGAAATTTTATGAGTACGCGGACGGGCGGGCGGTTTGGATTTCGTGCGACCCGAAGGAGAGTGAGCCGGGTGCTCCGCACTTTGGCGGAGTCGGCGCGATCTATAACGTGATCGACGCGCGGCAGAGCGATCCGCAGGAGACGGTGAAACAGGCGATTCTGCTGATGGGACACGAGGCAGAGGCGGCACGCTATACGCATTTCAGCTATGAGATGGTGGCTCTGACGCCGCGCTGCGCGATGGAGCTGGGATACACGGTGAGCGAGGAAGACCAGCAGCGGAGCTACATCGAGGTCAGCGGGCGCAAAGGGTTCGGAGTGAAGGCCGACGATCTGCTGGACAAGTTGATTGAGGCGGCAAAGGGCGAAGTGGACGCGCGGCACGCAGAACTCAGCGAGGACGAGCGGCGGGAGATTGCGACGCAGATTGCGATTGGCGCGCTCCGGTACTTCATGCTGAAGTTCACGAAGCAGTCGGTGATTGCGTTCGACTTCCGTGAGGCTCTGTCCTTTGAGGGCGAGACGGGGCCGTATGTGCAATACGCAGTGGTGCGGGCGACGAACATCTTCCGCAAGGCGGGCGTGGCTCCGGAAGAGGCGCTGCGGACGAAGATCGCCAGCGACGCGTTCGAAGGCAATGACGATTTGTGGTCGTTATGGCTGGCCGCGGGGCAGACGGCGAAGGTGATTGAGCAGTGCATTGCCACGACGGAACCGGCGGCGGCGGCGAAACATGCGTTCCAGTTGGCGCAGCAGTTCAACAACTTCTACCACAAACATCACATCCTTACAGAAGAGGACGCAGCACGGAAGTCGCTGCTGCTGGCAACGGCGGCGGTGGTGCGGCGGGAGCTGATAGCGACGATGGCGGTGATGGGAATTCCGGCTCCGGCGGTGATGTAGCGGCTGGTGCGAAAGACGGGCGGCGCTTACGCCCGGTTGCTGGATGATGTGCGGGGTTTTCTGGGGCAATCCATTCTTCTGTATCATTTGTTGATTGAGAGAGTCTGTTTTACATGCGGATGTGTCTGGCCTGAGCAGAACTCGATGGCTACTTTCTGATTGAGGGAATCATGCGGATTCTGGTAACCGGCGGAGCAGGATTTCTTGGCTCCCATCTTTGCGAGCGGCTGCTTGCCGACGGTCATTCAGTGTTGTGCGTTGACAACCTGCTGACGGGGCGGATGGAGAACGTGCGCTCTTTTGCCAGCGATCCCCGATTCAGCTTTGAGTTGCACAACATCTGCGAGCCATTTGATTTTGGCGCGGTGGACTTCATCTACGACTTTGCGTCTCCGGCAAGTCCGGAAGATTACATGAAGTGGGGGCTGGAAACCCTGGATGTGGGTTCGCAGGGGACTCGAAACTGTCTTGAGCTTGCACTGAAGTACAGGGCCGGATTCTTCCTGGCCTCGACCTCGGAATGTTATGGCGACCCGGATGTACATCCGCAGCCGGAGACTTACTGGGGGCATGTGAATTCCATTGGCCCACGATCGGTTTACGACGAGGCCAAGCGTTTCTCCGAGGCGCTGACGATGGCCTATCACCGCTACCGGGGGGTTGATACACGCATCATTCGCATCTTTAATACCTATGGACCTCGCCTTCAACTGGACGATGGAAGAGTGATCTCCAACTTCTTGCGGCAGGCGTTGCTCGGAGATGACATCACAATCTATGGGGATGGGAGCCAGACGCGGAGCTTCTGCTACGTTAGCGACGAGGTGGAGGGAATCGTAAGGCTGGCGGCCTCTGGGGAGCATCTGCCAACGAACATTGGCAACCCGGGCGAGTTCACGATGCTGGAATGCGCCAAGCTGGTGCTGGAAGTCACTGGTTCGGCGAGCAAGCTGGTTTTTGAGGCGCTTCCGCGAGACGATCCCAAGCAGCGGTGCCCCGATATTACGAAGGCGAAGGCGCTGCTGGGCTGGGAACCGAAGATCGATCTACGTACGGGCCTGGTGATGAGCCTGGACTACTTCCGGGAGAGTATTGCCGCTGACGCACGACATTGCAAGCCCGCTCGCTAGGGCGCTTTGCGGGAAGTACGTTGTAACGGATTAGAAGCACCGCGACACGGTTCTTGATTACTATTAGGTATCAGTAGCCAGCAAGGGCGATGTCATGGGAATTATGGGTTCTTGCAGGTAGATATGCGGATTGGACTCGATCAAGAAATGCCTATCTCGTACAGCACTCATCGTGCCATCGGTTGCAAGGGCGTAGATGCCCGATCCTTGTTAGGAGTTCTGCATGCGTGAGATGAATTTTGACAGTTCAGCGGCAGGCTACCCGCCGCCACAGATACCGATGGGCGGCGAAGGTGCTCCGGACGAGGAACTGTCGCTTAATTCAATTGGGCGGACGATATTCAAGCGCAAGTGGATCATCCTATGCGCGACGGCGGTTGTCTTCTGCGCGGTTGCGGTTCACACGATGAGCACGACGCCCGTGTTCGAGAGCGTGGTGCGCCTTCAGATTGATCCGAGCCGCTCGTCGAATCTGGGCCTGGATGACTTGATCAGCGAGAAGCTTGGGTCCGGCGACTCAAACAGCCGACTGCAAACCGAGGTCAGGCTGATCCAGAGCGATACCGTGGCAGCGAGGGTGATCAACAGTCTGGGATTAGCGAAGAACCCGGCTTTTGCGGGAAAAAGCGCGGCAGGTGCGACGGTCACAGATCCGGCAGCGATGAGCGCGCGCGACCGGCAGCGCCTGGTTCATGCCTTTCTGGGTTCCCTAAAAGTACAGATTTTGCCTAACACGCAACTGGTTGAGGTTCGCTTCCAAAGCACCGATCCGAAACTGGCGACCGACGCGGCCAATGCCGTGGCCGAGCAGTACATGCAGCGCAATTTCCAGACGCGCTATGAAGGCGCGGTGCAAGTGTCCAACTGGCTTGCAAAGCAGATGGACGAACTACAGACCAAAGCTGTGGAAGCACAGAAGAAGCTGGCGGAGTTTCAGAAACAAAATAATATTCTTGGCGCGGACGAGAACGACAACATTGTTACCGACCGCTTGAAACTGCTGAACCAGCAAGTGACGGAAGCCGAGGCAGACCGGATTGTAAAGGAAGCCCGCCACAGGATGGCTGAGACCGGAAATCCGGAGTTGATTGCAAGCTCCTCGCCGAACCTTCAGATATTGCGCTCGCAAGAAGCGGAGTTGAAGGCCCAGATCGCACAGATGGGTGCGAAGTTCGGAAGCGGGTATCCGAAGCTACAAGAGTTGCAGGTGCGGTTGACCAAGCTGGACGCTTCAATTGCAGCGGAAATCCGCAATACTGGCAAGCGCCTGGAAGATGACTACCTGTCGGCGGCGAAGACGGAGTCATTGCTGCGCAATCAGTTCAACGAACAGAAGAACGCGGCCTATCAGCTCAATGAACATGCGGTTCAGTACTCGGTTCTGAAACACGAAGTGGAGACGAGCAGCGAACTGTACGACACGCTGCAACAGAAATTGAAAGTCGCGGGAGTGACCGCCGGGTTGAACTCCAGCTACATCAGTGTAGTGGACCGGGCTGAAGTGCCAGACACTCCGGTAGAGCCGAAAGTCCGGGTGAATCTCGTACTCGGGTTCTTTGGCGGACTGGTAACCGGACTGTTGCTTGCGTTCTTCGTGGAGTCCATCGATGACACGGTGAGCAGCTCCTCGGAGCTGGAGTCGTTCATCGCGCTGCCAGTGCTTTGCAGTATTCCGTTCAGCCACTCGATAATCCATTCGAAAATAGAAGGTGGGGAGGCGGACAAAGATATCCCCACTGGGCCAATTCTCTTGAATAATCCGCGATCCGCGGCTGCTGAAGCTTTCCGCGGATTGCGAACGTCGTTATTGCTCTCGTCACCGGACCGACAACCGAAGGTGATTGCGATTGTTAGTTCGCTTGCCGGGGAAGGCAAGACGACGGTATCGGTAAATCTTGCGATCTCCTTTGCGCAGCGCGGCGAAACGGTTCTTCTAATTGATGCCGACTTACGCCGCTCCACGATTCACAGCCAGTTCGGCTTGCCGCCTTCCCGCTTTGGTTTGAGCACGATTCTTACGCAGGGAGCCAATGATCGCGCGATTATAACGCCGCTGGAAGCGCTGCCAGCTCTGACGCTGCTACCGGCAGGGCCGCATCCACCGAATCCCGCTGAACTGCTGGGTTCCAAACGGATGGTGGAAGTCTTGAAGAGTTTTGCCACGCAATACGACCGAGTGATTCTTGACACGCCTCCGGTTCTTTCCGTGGCTGATTCGCTTTCGTTGGCGAACCTGGCGGACGCGGTTGTGCTGGTTGTGCGTTCGGGCACCGCGCGTAAGAAGGCAGTTCTGCGGGTTCGTGATCTACTGCAACGCACGAATAGCAACGTGGTCGGGATTGTTTTCAATTGTGTCGACCTCCGGTTGGAGCAGTATTACTATGCGCATGGGGCGAACTACGGCAAGACGATGCGTGACTACTACACGAATGAAGAAGAATAGTTCGAAATTTGGAATCGCAACGCAGGGTTTACAAAGCGTGCAGAATATGTCACCGAGAGTAGGTACTATGCGTTCCTGGGATCATCGAATTTTGCTGGCAACGGCTGTGCTGAGTATGTTGTTGCCGCTCGCACTCGCGGCACAGTCCGACGCCCACCCGCAGAGGACGGCCGCTTTGAGCACCCCGCACGCGTTGCTGATCTCGCCGGGCGACCTTCTGGAAGTGGTTGTGTTCGACACGCCGGAACTGTCTGGAAGGCTTCGGGTGAACGAGAGCGGAGAAGTTACGATCCCGATTGCGGGAGCGGTTCAGGTCTCCGGAATGACGGCGGAAAGTGCGGCAGTCACAATCGAAAACAAGCTGCGCAGCACAGACGTCCTGAAAGAGCCGCATGTGTCGATCTTCATCAGCGAATACGCCACGCAGGGCGTGACGGTAACGGGCGAGGTGAAGGCTCCCGGCACGTACGCATTGCTGGGCAGCCACGGACTGCTCGAAATGATCTCCGCGGCGGGCGGAACCTCAGGGCCGGTGAGCCGGTTCGTCACTGTCACCCATAAGTCCGATCCGGAGCATCCAGAGGTACTGGTGCTTGACACCCGCCCGGGCAGCATCCCTCCGAGCTTTGATCTACGGCCTGGAGACATCATCGTAGTCTCGAAGGCCGAGGTTGCCTACATCGTGGGAGAGATCGCCAAGCCCGGAGTCTTTGTGATCGAAGGCAACGATCGCTTGACCGTCCTGCAACTGGTGGCGATGGCTGGGGGCACAAATCATCTTGCGTCACAGGATAAGGCTCACCTGATCCGCAAAACCGCAAACGGGCGGGAGGACTTTATAGTTCCGTTGAAAGAGATCCTACATGGCAGGGCCTTTGATACACCACTGGAAGACGGAGACATACTGTTTGTTCCCACCAGCGGCGGCAAGACGTTCGCATTCCGCGGCATTGAGGCTGCGGTAGCGCTCACGACGGGCTTGATCATATCGGGAAGGCTCTAAGTTTCCGAAACAGGCGGGTGGCAAGATTATCTTCGGACCAAATGCAAGTCTTCTGGCACGTTGTGCTGCAGGTGAAAGGTGAAGAACACGAGGGCCGACGAAAGCCAGAGCGCGGCAGAGCCTCTTGATGTAAACGGAGTGGAGCCTGTCAACGCTGACGTGCCGGAATTTGTCAGCGTAGCGCCACGCCCCGGCATGGCGCTGCGGCGCTGGACGCCAATTCTCCTGAAGTTTGCGTCGGTCCAGGTGATTGTGCAGGTTCTCGGATTTGTTGCAGGCATTCTAGTCATACGGAACCTACCCAAGCGGGAGTATGCGTTTTACACCATCAGCAACACGATGCTGGCGACGATTCTCGTCCTGGCGGATAGCGGCATTAGCAGCGGGTTGACGGCCATCGGCGGCCGCCTCTGGCAGGATAAGTTTCAACTCTCCCGATTGATTCACACCGCGGTTCAGTTGCGGCGCTGGATGGCAATGGTCGCGGTTCCTATCGTGATTCCGGTGCTGGTGTGGCTCCTAATGCAGAACGGGGCAAGCATCCCAAAGACGGCCATGCTGGTGGCGGCGGTATTGCTGGGATGCGGGCTGGAGTTGATTACACGCATTTATTCCGTGGCATTGCGCCTTCGATCCGAGATCCGGCAGATCCAGAACCAGTCGCTGGCAGGGGCTTTTGTCAGGCTTGCGATTGTTGGGGTTGCGGTTGCGTTCTGGTTCAACGTGGAGATTGCCATCCTCGGAGTGGTGGCACAGTATGCGGTTCAGTACTGGATGCTCCACCGATGGTCCGCTAGAGAACTCGATGCTGATGCGCCCGGCGATCTCGCGATGCGCACGGAAATCCTCGCAGTTGTGCGGAAGCAGGCTCCGCACTCGATTTACTACTGCCTCCAGGGACAGATCACCGTCTGGCTGATCAGCATATTCGGCAATGCGGACAGCGTTGCGGACGTGGGCGCACTCTCAAGGCTGGCAGTAGTGTTTTCCGTGCTTGGCGCTCTCTCCAGTGAAATTGTTTTTCCTGCCTTTGCCCGAATCCAGGATGCGC
>Ga0302270_10001903_pt1 | contig 20676 bp, 32 predicted proteins | sample III_Bog_E2_3_FD_198773 | JGI IMG/M metagenome (GOLD analysis project Ga0302270, IMG submission 198773) | Peat permafrost microbial communities from Stordalen Mire near Abisko, Sweden - III_Bog_E2_3 | ecosystem: Environmental > Terrestrial > Soil > Wetlands > Peat | place: Sweden: Abisko... | reverse complement strand
CAGGGACTACGCTGTCAGGCCCTACGGCGACATGCACACCTGGAGGCGGCGTGCTCGAAGTCGGATTCGCAATTGATAACGCGCCGGGAACACTGCTGTCTATGGCTGGTTTCGGCGATCAACAGGCAGGCAATCACGGGGGATGGTGCTACTGCCAAGCGTCAATTATTACCGCTGGTTCTACTACCACGTTCTCCCCCACATGGACCAGTTTAGGTGGCCCGACGGCGGGATGCACGCAGGCAGTCGTGTTCGGGCCTAGCGGTGGCGGTGGCGCAACGCGCCGTCGGGCGATGTGGTATCTGTTTAAGGGCAAAAAGCGGGAGAGTCGCCGCGAATGGTGGCGTCGTCCGTCCAGCCTACTGGTACCGCAACGGGCATTAGCTGAGGCCGCTTGATCGTATGAACCAATATCGCCTACACATAGTGGCCCTTCCCCACGTGAACACCGACGGCAAAACGCCGACCTGTGCCTACACCGGCAAAGTGGAACGCGCCTGCGCGATGTTCGCTTCGATGAACCACGCGGTTTACCTGTACTCGGGCCGCGATAACACGGCCCCTTGTACCGAGCACATCCGATGTACCAAAGCGACTGGCACACTGCCCGCATTCGACGCGAATGGCCCCGAGTTCGCCGCCATGAACGCGAAGGTAATCCAGCAGATGCGGAAGCGCATTCAGCCGCGCGACATGATACTGCTGATCGGGGGCGACTGCCAGAAACCCATAGCCGACGCATTCCCGGAGAACTTCGCCGTTGAATACGGAATCGGCTACGCTGGTACGTTCGCCCGGTTCCAGGTGTTCGAGTCCTACGCGTGGATGCATGCGGTCTACGGCTCGCAACAAGGGGCTTATGCGGCGAACGGGAACTACTGGCACACGGTCATACCCAACTACTACAGGGTAAGCGACTTTCCGGAACCGTGCGAGAAGCCAAGCGACTACTTCCTGTACATCGGCAGGCTTACCGCGAGGAAGGGCATAGCCGTAGCCGAGCGGACGTGTGAAGCCATTGGCGCAAGGTTAATAATCGCCGGCGCAGGTGAGTACGTGCCGACCTACGGCGAGGTTATAGGCACGGTGGGTGTCAAAGAGCGCGGGGAACTGATGCGGAACGCTCGCGCCGTATTCGTGCCGACAACGTACCTAGGGCCGTTCGAGGGTGTTCACGCGGAAGCTAATCTTTGCGGGACGCCGGTAATCACGACGCCTTGGGGTGTTTTCAGCGAGAGTGTGCTTGACGGATTTAACGGGTTTAAGTGCAACACGCTCTCCGAGTTCGTGCAAGCGACGAACGAGGTAGCGGGGCTTAGTCGCAACCTGATAAGGCTGGATGCGATCAGTCGTTTTGACATGGAACGGGTAAAATACCAGTACCAGGCTTACTTCGACCGCATTAACACGCTTTGGGGAGATGGGTGGAATTCTCTATGGGACGACCAACTTACGAAGAGCTTTCAACCGCCCTCTTAGGAGTTTTCTGTCTTATTCAGGGCCGGCAGTACTCTGATACCCCTGCATACTGTAAAGCAGAGGAACTTCTTGTGAGGCTACAGGCAACTACCTGTGACGATCATACCGACGGTCGGCGCATATATTCTCCCGAAGAGCAGGATCGTGAACGTTACAGTTACGATGCCGAGGGGCATTGCGTTGGCCCGAAGGGTAATTACGGCCATAGGCCTTGTCCAGTGGGGATTATTCAGGAAGATCCCGCCATCGACGAACGAGGTAGCGGGGCTTAGTCGCAATGGTGTCGGTGTTCATGGGGCATCGTACCCCAGGGAGGCAATATGCAGGACGCAATCATGCGGTGTATTTTAGCGGTGGGCGCATGCGTGGCGCTGTACATCGTGATGAGCGACTTGGTACGGGCAGCAGGGTTCTAGCGTCAAGCCACTGTCTGTAGCCTCCCGTTAGTCGGGCGGCTTTTTTTGTTACCGCACCCGCCAACGACGGCGCTTCCCGCACAGGAGGGCCGTCACATGAGCTGGTTTCGCGTATCACTGACCGTTGTTGCCGCCATGAGCCTGTTTGGCATGGCGTTTCGTTAACCCCAAGGGTTATCACCATTGTTTCCGTTACCGCCCTTCGCAATCGCGCGAGGGGCTTTTCGCCAGTACCGCGCTGGGAGGCGCAAACCAAATGAGTTTCAACGTTTTTAGCCAACTGTTCGGGTCTCGCGAGGGCCATGTTCTCAACACCGCCGTAGATAGTGCGTTGCCCGGTGTGGCGTCGCTCGTGCCGGGGGGTTCTGCTGTCGTGTCCGTGCTCGACGCAATCCCGCACGCGGTGGGTACTACCGCAACCGTTACCGTCAATCACCCGGACGGAACCACGACCGTACAGGACATTGACCTCGTAGGGAAGGTTATCGCAACCATTGACCCGGAGTTCATCACGCAGGTAGACACCGTGATCGACGGCGTTATCAACAAGGTGCTGTCGAAGCTGCCAGACGGCGGCGAACTCGCAAGTCTTTCCGAGGGGTACGTAAACGGGTATATCGACGCGAAGCTCGAAGGTTTCGGCGTGTCGGCTCCTACCGTGGTAGCAAATCCGGTCCCAAACGCGCCGGCGGTGTAGGCTCACGCTTGCACCAAGTGAAATCGCTTTACGCGCTGTACGTTCGGAGTTCGCACAGGGGTCGTCGGTGTGGCTTTGGTATTCGCCCGGTGGACACAAAGCCGCGCACCCTGACACCCGTGGCGACGGTACATCCGCGCGTGTCGGACCCGTCGCTGATGCGTAGGCTGATAACGAGCTTACGTGCTACAATTAACAGGTAATTAACATTAACACAAAGGACGCTTGCGATACACTGCGAGCGTCCTTTGTTCACGTATTGATCGGTAATAAATAATGATCCATAGCTTTAACGCATTTCTGCAATCCTTTGGCGGTGTCGCGGCGGTCGGGCTACTCGCCGGGGGCATTAAGTGGGTCTACGAGAAGATTACCGGCAACAAGATACTCGCGGAAAAGACAAAAAACGACGCCGACACGCGCATCGATCACAGATATGAGGCGTTTGCTGAGGAGCTACGCGAGGAACGGCAGGCCAACCGCGAAGAAATAGCGCGGCTTCGAGACACGATAACGGGCCTACAGAACCGGGTTAACGATATGTGGGAGACGATTCAATCCCTCCAGCAGGACAAGGCCGCCTCGGACAACCTGCTGATTATATGCGAGGCGGAAAAGGCGGATATCCAACGCGCATTCGATGCCGCGAGGCGGGACCGCGACAAGCAGATAGCCGAGTTGCAGCAACGAGTCGCCACCATGCAGGCATGGATCGAAGCCCACAGCAACCCTGCCACAGGTGAAACAACGATGGTACATGCCGATGTCACCGTGTCCCACGAAACGCCCAATCCCCCTGCAAAACCAGGCCGTATTCGGAAGGGGGTGACGCCATGACACCCAAAGGTGCTTGGCTTCGCGGGACGCTCACGGTAGGGGCTGCGGCAGCCGCTTATGCTGCCGGTGTCCACGTATGGGACCACCGCGCTTACTATGGACTGATCGCCGCCGTTTTTATCGCGGTGCGCGGATTCATTGACAGCAGCTGGGGCGACCGCTCGCCCAAGTCATAAGAGGCGGGCTATGGGGCCTGCGGACTATACTAAGTGAAAGGTGGTAGTGACAATATGTCAGTAGACAACATAAACCCCAAGGTGCTCGGTTGCGATGTTTACCACGGAGATTCGCCCATCGAGTTCCACTCGCTTGCGAACGCAGGGTATCAGTTTGTGTTCTGCAAGGCTTCACAAGGCGCGTTCGGCCTTGACCCTGACTATGCCGACTTCGTAACGCGGGCTCGCTCTACGGGCCTTGTAGTGGGTTCTTACCACTATTTCACGCAAGACGACCCGGTACAGCAGGCGCAACACTACCTTAACGCGGCTAACGTGCTACCTGGCGACCTCGTGCCATGCCTTGACATCGAGACGCCGTTTCCTGGCATGGTGGATGCTGTGAACGCCGCGACTGCCGAGATAAAGCGGATTACCGGTCGGTATCCCATATGGTACATGAACCGCGCCTTTTGGGAGCAGTATTGGCCGAACGTCTCGATACCTGGCCCGTTGTGGCTTGCCGAGTACGGGGTTGCTATGCCTGCGGTTGCGTGCGACTTCTGGCAGTACACAGAATCGGGAACCGTTGACGGGCATACGGGCGCACTTGACTGCGATGTTTTTTACGGCACAATAGACGATCTGCGAACGCATTGCATCTAGCGGGCGACCTTTGTCCATCCCTCGTGCAGTAACCTGTCATAGAAAGAACTAAGACCAGAACTGCACAATGCGTCAATGTTTGTAAGCTTGAACCTTCCAGTGTTGCTAAACCTCATGACTTCGCACACCATAGGCAATAAGTTCCAGTCGGTACAGAAAGGGCGTGGTTGCCTACGGTAATCCGTGACATGTTGCTCGATTGCGGACTGGTACGGTTTACCTTCGCGTTCAAACCAAATCCACGCCGTATAATTGTCATTCGCCGTAAGTCCTCGATAGACGTCTGGGCATTCCGACATGTCAATTCTGTGACCGCTATTCAGTATGAACTCTGGCCCTGTTGCGCCAATATACATGGAAACTGCATTTATGATATGCTTCTCCGTGTTCGCCGTCAGGCCGTCGCCAAAGATAATGCGCTCTACTTCCCGGTTGATCTCATCGTTTGTCATTAGTCGTTCTGCGCTAATTGTGCTCATTGGGTTTCCTTTACGATCACTGTGCGGGCTATCTCAATCGCCGCGTTACCCCGCGCGATGGCCGCGTCGCGCTCGGCAATAAGGGCGTCGATGGCGGTGTCGAGATTGACACGAGCTTCGCGCAGCGCCGACCAGAAGTTACGCCTTGCACTATATCGCCCGTCCTGAACACCCCGGATGTCGGGGCCGATGTGATTTCAACTGTTGTGCTCATTGGTTTTCCTTTACGGTAAGTGTGCGGGCTATTTCAAGCGCCGCGTCAATCGTATCGAAGTCGTCGGGCGACGGCCACTTAAACGACCATTGTCCGTCGGACCAAACGTATTTCGCATTGCTACGGTCTATAAGCTCCAGATGCCATCCGTCCACCTTCAGCACGACTCTAATGGTGCCGCCGTCCGGGCCTTTGCCGACAATGTAGGAGTCGGCCATTGCGACCAGTGATTGCAGACGCCGCACCTCGGCGATCAGGTCCTCGATGAAGTCAGGGGACTCGGTCCGGAATGCCGCCATGTGCAGATCACCAAGTGTGCGCTCCCTGGTGACCGCCTCCATTCTCGCAAGCGTAGCCGGTGTCATGTATCAGTCTCCCCTTCCTCTGTCTCTATAGCTACATGCACCGCCTTCGTGTAGTCTGGCGTGTATGATAGAGGCTTGCCGTAGGCTTTGATAGTGGCGTTGAACGCTTCCAGTGCTTTGTATAGTTCGCTTGGAAGATCGTTGTCTTCTCCTAAATCATCACACCAGTAGTCGACGTCGACTTCACGGGCATATACTGATTTACACAGATAAAACCGTCCTTCTTCTTTGCTCGTATCGTAACTATCTTCGTAATCGGTAAACGAATCGATAAGCGATTCAAAGTCAAAGAAGTATCTGTCCCAAGCATCGGAATAGATAGGTGTTTCACCGTCCCACACCAGCTTTCCGCCTGCTTCCCACGACTTCTGCCAACGTTCGACGTCGTGTTTCTCGCGGCAGGGATAGCACATGCGATCATTCATCGCGACGGTCCCACCACACTGACATCGGCGGTGAGTTGCGCCGTTATACCGGGCGGCGCGCTCTTCCAGGAAGATGTGCCCGGTTCTCGACTTCCACGCGGTGACGGTGATCGGCGTGGCCGCTTCGGGGCTGTCCTCGAATATAGGGGCTGGTTGTTCCTTCGTGGGTGCGGGAAATGTCATGGTTGTTTTAGCCTCTTAATGGTGATGCGATGTTTCCCGAAACAACGCGGCTTTTTCCGCTGCGATGTCTCGGAACTTCGACCACGCCGAATCGTAGTACCTCTTGCGCTTCGACTTGGTGCGCTCGCGGCCGTTCGGTCGGAACGTGCCTTTGTCGCCCTCGGCGTCGGGTCTCGCGGCGGGTCGCTGGATCGCTCGGTACATGTCCGGCGTTTCGACGAGCACCTCGGAGTGCTCCGCAAGCAGTCGCTTCGCGAGTGCATGGTGGTCGATGTTACGCGCTGATGCGGCGCTCGCGTGGTGCGATTTTATCTGGCGCGACAGCAGCTTCCACCGGCAGGAGGGTCGCTTGCCACGGCGCGGACCCCGCAGGGTAGATTGCGCCTTTTGTTTCTGGCCGATGCGCCCGGATTGCCGCGCTAGATGTTGGGGCAATTCGACCGGATGCCCCTCGGATGTTATCGCGGTGCCGGACGGCGCGACGGTGACGGTGACGGTCGGCAGCGCGGGGCGCTCCGTCACTGCGACCACGACGCCGAACGCGATGTACCAATCGCACTCGTAGCCGGGGTGGCCTCGCTTCCCGGCAGGCATCGAGGTGCGCGTGAGCGTGACGCTGCGAATGTCCAGGCCTGACAGGTCATCGCGCTCGTCGAAGAATTTGAACGATCCCAAACCGGTGAGCCATACGCGGTTTTTGGACTCTAGGCGAGACCCTTCAAACGCGTCGAATCCGATGGTGTTGTATTCGTGCCGCCCTTTCAGCCCCGGCTTGCGCGGGGATAGCGCCGGGTTTTTAAGCTGCGTGAAGTATGTCTGATATGCGTTATCCAGCCTGTCGATGGTGGCGCAGTTGACGCGCCTGGGGGATGCAGCGAGGAAGGGATCGTCCTTGCGCCCCTGGGTGACGAGTAGCTTTTTGAGGTCGCCCTTGGATATGGATTTGGCTGGAAGCACTGTTTCCGGCCTCGTCTCTTGGAGTCTGAGGGCGTCCAGGTAGTCGCTGTACGTTTTCTCACGTATCTCGACCGCGCGATTCCACAACCTGCGTTGCGTTTCGAGCGTGTCAGCGAGCAGCTTGTATTGCGCCTTGTTCGGGCACAGTTTGCGCCGCCTGACCCTGATTGTCTCGTTTTCGTTCAAGGTATAGTACCGATCCTCCGCCCCACAAGCGTCGTTTCCGATCCGCCTCCGCCCACGTGGGCTAGACTCCGCGAGCCCTTGGGGAACTCGTACTTGACGACCGATCCGCCCCCGCCCACAAGGGCCAGACTGGTCGACGGAATGGGGTACGAGCCGCCCCCGCCCACAAGGGCCAGACAAGAACGCGTATCGTTTCTCATCGTTGGTTTCCGAGCCTCCCCCGCCCACAAGGGCCAGACGTTTATATCATCCGGAACCTTGACTTGTCTTTCGAGCCTCCCCCGCCCACGTGGGCTAGACCCAATCCCGCCTATGTCGCACCGGATTCCCTGCGAGCCGCCCCCGCCCACGTGGGCTAGACAGCAAAAGGGTCAAAAACGTTGCCCGACGGCACGATCCGCCCCCGCCCACGTGGGCTAGACTCTAGCGCGATACACTCAACCCGGTTGTCACCCCATGTTGTCTAGCCCAATCATAGGCCACGTTATTAGCGCGGCCGTTGCGGAAGTTCGCGGTCCGTATGGGCCTAAGCCCTCCGTTTTCCGCAGGCCGAGATCCGGCCATATCCCCGGTGACGGCAAGCCGCCCACGGGAAACTATAAAAAGTTGTTGGCGAATGTTCCCTCAACGCCTATTTCGTAATCGGTTGCAACCTGCCAATGCGATCAATGGCTTCTTCAATCGTGGCGAATACTGGCACTCCTACAAGGTGGTGAAAGATGTTCTCGCGTGGGCCGATGACCGCGCAGTACTTGTTGTTCCACAGTGCGTATCCGAATTCAACGTGCCTTCCTCCGCGTCCGTGGGGGCTGTCAGGTTCCTCGCTGAACGCTAACAGTACATCGGAGTCCTGAATATCCTCTATGTCGGTTCTGGCGTGTTCCGGGTAATCGGCCTCGGGTACCGCGCTTTCGTCTACGTCAAGCCAACGGGACGTGACTTCATGCCCTGCCGCTGTGAGTGTGTCACGGTGTCCGCGCATCTCGGCTTGCCTGCCGAACCGGGCGCAAAGGTATATTTTCACGATGCCGTAGTCTCCGATCTTTTGTTAGGAATGCCAAACGACTTACGCCATTTGTCAATCGTGGGCCGGCTAACTCCGAGTTGTTTTGCGGTGTCGGTCCTACCCAACTCCAGATACATTGAACGCAGTGCTTCTTTGTTCGGCGGGGTGAGCCGCGGTCTTCCCGGGCAACGCGAGGGGGACGCAATCACAGACCGTAGTTCTGCCATTGTTTCGGCATCAGCTTTCGTGAGAGTGTAGCAACCATCAGTGGCTATAATCGTCACGATGTCCAACAGTATTGTTGTGGCGCGTGCGAGTGCGTCCGTGCGTGTCATGGCGTTAGCTCTCCCTGCGCAATGCCCCTAGCCTTCATACAAGCCACGCACAGCGCATCCCCACCGGCATCTTGGCCGCAACCAGCGCAAGGGTTAATCGTGAACTCACGTGCGCGGGCAATGGCTTCCCCGAGTTTATACCACGGGGTAGCATCGCCGGAGTTCGTGGCGTCCCATGTGTCGCCCCTCAGCCATGTGCCAATCCCGTCATCGTTGACCCTGTATATAGTCCACGGTCCCCGGCACCCCTGAACAAACACCGAGTCGTAGGTCTTGTCTGCTCCAACCAGGCCAACCCAAAACTCGGTAGCAATCCAAAGGTAGTCTTGTAGTCGTTTGATCTCGGCAAGCAATTCGGGTACGCCCGTTCTGGCCATAGCAATAAATGCGGCATTAGCGGCGGCGTGGTGCTCGTCAATGCCCTCTCGGTAGCGGGGCGCGGCTACGGCGATACACCGACCGTCTGCAGACCGGACGTCGAAGATATTCCCGCCGGTCACGCCGTAAGTCCATGGCCCTTCGGATGAGACCGTAGATAGCATCCCGATCTCGGTTAATCGCTCCGGTGTCATATGGTCGTTTCAGGTCGCTAGTCAATCACCTTGCGGATGTCGCCGGCGAACTCCTCGCATTGCGGAACGTACTTGAACACACCCGGCGCAAGCGGTAGCGGGTTGTGGTCCGGCACGGTCTGGCCGGGGCAGTCGTGACGAAGTTCGGTGGGTGCCAAGACCTCGACGTACATTTCCCCGTTCACGTCATGCAGTACCGTAGTGGCCACGTCAAGCACGTGGGCATGGCCCGTAACCTCTCCGTCCGCAATCACGTTGCCGCGACCTTTGCGCGGCGCTCGCTTAACCGAACCTGCCGGGAGCTTATCCACCGGAACCAAAAGCACATCGCCCTGTCGTATCATCGCTGCTGTTCTCCTTTATGTGGGTTGTCGGCCCCACGTGCCTCTCGCTAACTCTGGTACTGGAGTTGGGCCTTGTATTCCCTACCAGTCATGCAAAACGTGCTTGCAACCGCGTTCAGCGCGGTCATCTCCTGCGGTTGTCCGTACTCGATTTTGCCCGTTGCAGGGTTGCGCCGAATAGGACGTAGTTCGCGGTTGACCGATAGCCAATACTCGTCGGCAGTTCCGTCGGCGTTCAACGTCGAGTTTACCACTTTGACGTATGTGGCATCGTCGGACTGGTACAGACTGCCCCAGTCATCTGTATTGATCGGTTTCAGCCCCATTTCTACTACCCATCGAGCTGGTCCCATACGTTCCACCATGACGCGCTTAACCTCTGCGTTTTCCTCCTTTGCGATACGCGCCGCCGTGATTGTTTCCGGGTGTTCCACAATGTCCCAGGGTACGCGCACACCGTGAACGGAGTATAGCGCGGACCCGTCCCGCCATTGGCAGAACGGCCCGTCGTCACAGTGTGGACGGTTTTGGTCGTCAACAGTGAGAATGGATGGGCGATCTGAGATCATGCAGAAATCAGGGTGGATGATGCGTGGGCCGGAATGCAGTGATAGCGTTTCCCAGTGATCCCATGCTGAGTAATCAATATCAAGCTCTGCGATATATCGAAAGAAGGACACGTAGCCGTCAAAGCTAGACCACTGGTTGCCACCCTGCCACATATCCCAAGCATTGTTAGCGCAAGACACGCCTAATATGCCGAGGTTGAACGACTCTGATATTGCGCGAATATCGCAGCTAAAACGGTACCAAGTCTTTTCGGCCTCAGTAGCCCTGGTAGCGTCCAATGTAGCGGCCTCAGTAGCGTCCCATGTAGCGTCCCTGGTAGCGGCTTCGGTAGCGGCCCATGTAGCGGCACTGGTAGCGTCCCATGTAGCGGCCCATGTAGCGGCCCATGTAGCGTCCTCAGTAGCGGCGGTGGTAGCGCCACTGGTAGCGTCCCTGGTAGCGGCTTCGGTAGCGGCCCATGTAGCGGCACTGGTAGCGGCACTGGTAGCGGCCCTGGTAGCGGCACTGGTAGCGGCCCTGGTAGGATTTCGCGACGTATACCAAGCGGCGGCGGCAAGTCCTCCTGCTACCCGTAGAACAAATGGCGACGGCACAAATACGATGTGCTTTGGACGTGTCAGATTTGCTGCATCATACATCCCGTTGACGGCGATCTCGCACAGTCGCTTGTCCTCGTCGGTCATGGGTGCGGTTGACATCGCATTCGCTATCCACCGATCCGCCCACGGTTTCAGTTGCGCCCGGTGCTCTGGGGTCAATTCATACAACTTGCTCTTTGTCATTGTTCTTGGTGTCCTTCCATTTCTGCTACTGCCTGTGCAAGTGCTTCAAGCAGGGTTGTGCCTTTGCCGTCGTATATATATGCGCCTACTTGCAGGTAAACCGTAGTCTCGCCGCTTTTGATCTTCACGGACACGGTTGCCTTGTTAGCCGTTTTTAAGAGCAGATTTTCCACCGTCGGCCTGTTAATCACAGCGGTAAGTCTGCGGACCTCTGTCATTGACCGTTCAAAACTCGCTGAATACCTGCGCCGTTGATCTTCTTGTGAGGCCACTCTCATGCCGGTATAGTCAGCAGCTGCAAATAACTGCATTGCCTGTAGACGTTTCTTGTACTGTATCATCCTGCGCTTGGTCGTCATTGGTCTTTGGTGTCATCTCCTGTCACATATTGTATCGTGACGCTACGTATATTGTCAATAGTCCTCTAGGTTTATTTGTCGGCGGCGTCTTTCCATCCTAGCCCCGCGAGCAGTTGGGCCGCTTCCTGCGTCTCGATCTGTGCATGGTGCGTTTCCCCTAGGGCAATGGCCCGTACCTTCTGCGCGGCCTCTGTCTCGCCGGCAGCTTTCCACATGCGTTCAAACTGCGAACGGAACACGTACTCGTCGATCTGCTCGTCGCACATGGCGACGTATCCGCCAAACGCGGCGATCACGGCCAAGGTCCGCGCGGGTGCGTTGGCAAGCTCTGGTGGTTCGCCTACATCCCTGACAATGGGGAACCTCTCAGGAAAGCGGCTATGAACTGCGCCATACCTGCCGTACTTGTGCATAAGCCCTTTCACGAACGCGAGTGCGGTTGTCACGTCCTCAATTGGATGGGGTTTGTCAATCTGCTCCCACATGGCGATCACTTCAGCTGGCGACGGTCGCCAACGGCATACCTTGAGTATCGCCCTCATCAGTGGTATTGTGGCCCTGTCTGGAAGATCCGCAAGGGCAAGCGTGTAATTGTCCATGACGGCATCGCACCAAGGGTTTTCTCGGCCTGACTGCATGGCGGACAGGCTTGCGAGTAGTTTTGATAGACAGTCGGATGTCATTCCAGTCCCTTTCGTTGTAGCCGGTCCTTGATCTGCTTCGCTCGCATTGACAGCCCGTCGTCGTCAACAGTCGTATCGAGCACAAGTGCGCCTTGCGTCTCTGGTGCATGTGAGTTGTCGTGACGGTCGGTATTGTTCATCCACGTTGCCGCTTGCCGGTGCCAGTTGGCGATAAGTTCGCCTTGCGCGTTCCGCCATTTCCCCGCCGTGTGGTAGCGGTAGAACTCCTTCGCCTCCACATCCCTGCGATGGTGTTCCCGGAAGTGCAGGAGTACGTCGGCCATCGACGGTATCGGTAAGTTGCCCGGTCGCTTGCGTGGGCGCTTTGCAACAGGTTCCGGTAGTGTATCTGGTAGTGTATCTGGTAGTGGCTCCGCAATAAGCGTCACCTTGCCACGTAGTTTGTGCATACGTGCGGCTGTGTTTTGACGCTCCTGTAATCGCCGCTCTCTGCTCTTGTTGTACTTGAGAAACGAGCGTATCGCATACCCTCCATCAACCTCAGTCCACCATCCCACGGATAGTACGTCAAGTATGGCCTGTGGGTTTGCACTGCCCGCGAGCTTTGACAGCCGCGATGCTGGTATAAATCCGTCCGTCTCGTTGTGTACGCTCCATGTAACACCGCATACGTGTAACACGACGGCGGAGTCGCATACGCGGTCCAGGTCGGCGTCGTCGTAGAACTGGCCGTCGAAACGGGCCGCAGGCATATCGTCAAACTCCTGTTCGTGGAACATTGTCGTCACAGTTCACTGTCCTCGTACTGTTGCCTAAGACGCGCCATGTCGGCTTCTGCCTGTGCCGAACTGCGCCATATCAGCAGTTCCCCGCGCTGTACCGCCGTTGCCTGCTCCGGTGTCAGTTTGCCGGTAGCGGTCTTTACATCCGCGTTTAGCCACATGAACGCAGGCCATGACGGGTGTCTCACGAGCAGGTCGCCTATGGCCTTGTCGCTGCCGTAGCCGCCCTTCGGCCATGACCACGCTCCGCACTTGTCGCAACGAACGCGCTTGTAGACGTGTACGGTGGAGTTGACGCGGTACCCCAACAGACGCAAGCGCTTGACGATGCTGGCCTGCACCTGCTTCTCGGAAAACACTGGGCCGGTATCTACCGTCAGGCGGAGGGTGCCTTTTCGCTTCCGTTTGCCGGTGGCAGGTGTTTTGGCAACCTCGGCATTGTACGCATCTAGTATACGCCTTGCACCAAGGTTGCCTGCGGCGGCGTCAGCGGCAAGTTGTGCCGGGTCGTATATCATACAGCGTCGGCCATGCTGAATAAGTCCATGCCTGCCGTGGAGTCCGCCTCTTCCATGAAGCGGACGGCTTGCCGGAAGTACTCTGGCTTTAGCTCCGTGCCAACGAACCTGCGGCCACGCTTCAACGCTTGGTAGCCCACAGACCCGATTCCGGTAAATGGGTCTGCCACAATATCGCCCGGATTGCTGTATAGAGTAATGCAGCGGTCGATCACCCCTAGTTGCAATGGGCAATTCTTAACGATGCAGTTCTCGGCGACGAAGCTCTCATCCTCGTCTACTCGCAGGTTCCACGTTGTGCATTCGCCTGACTGAGTGATGGAACGGACCTTCTTCCATGCACCGTCCTCAAGTATGAATGGTTTATGCGTTCGATCTGCGGAGGGTACATCGAAGGACATAATCCACTCTTGGTTTGCGTGGACGGTCCGGCCTTGTATGATGCAGTCGCGATCTGGCCTGCCTGCGTAAACACTCGCTATCGCGCCATAAGCACGTTGCGCGAGTACTGCCATGCCGTACATCAGGCTCTTTGATATACTTGTGGCCGTCCATCGGTTACGAGACGGCACGTTATGACCGTCGCCCGCTAGGTACCCGTCAAGCAATGACTTTGAGTGTTCCGCCGACAGGGTGAACGCGCATGGGGGAAGGCTCTTGTTTTTAGCGGTGCGTCCGCATTGCGACAATACCGATCTTAGCTTGCCGTCGGGGTCGCGCAACCGTATCTGCATGGCCGTGACTGTATCGTGCCATGTTTTGCCGGCGTGTCGGCCTAGTCCCGCTCCGGTCTCGCTTACCTTCTCGCGACCAGAGCACAAGTATAGGTCGTTCTTTGTACCCCAACTTCCACAAGCAAGCCATCGCCCAACAGTCCACCAGAAGCAATTGTCGTTCTTATCCTCTTTCACTTCCGGCAGCTTCATGTTGATATACATCCCTGCTGTTTCTTGTGCTTGCTTCCAGTCCGGCTCCATGCCCGTCGCCGTCGGCCTGGAGGTAGACGCCCTTGCCCATATCTTGTGATCTGGTGTCAGGCGCAATCCGGCCACCCCGTGCGCTTTCACTGTTATCGTTTCACGGATACCGGTGTTCTCCGCAACGAGTATCTTGCGCCATCTCCCTTTATGTGTTAGTGCGTGTTCGCCCACCTTGACCGTTTCTATTGGCACATATCCGCGCTCTTTGGTAAGTACCAGCGATCTTTCCGCTAGGCAAATGTGTTTACTGTCCTTCTCCGTTCGCGCTAGTGCTGTGTTTAATACATTCGTCTGTTGTATGTCGTCCCACACCGGGGAAGCCCATTTCTGCCACGTTTCAAGCGGTATTTCGTCGCGTGTGTGGCGAACCGGCTCCAAGAAGTCGCGCAGTCCGTAGCCAGGTGACCACTTCCGCAGGAATATCATATAGTCGGCCATACCCGGACGCGATACGCATGAGTTTGTCAGCAGTTCCGAGTACAGTAAGCCATGATTGTTCGTTCGCTGCATTTCCGTTACCGGGCATTTCCAGATTGTCGTGCGGCCGTGATAAACCCAACGATCTTTGTTTGCATCTCCGCCGTTCACTGCCTCGAACGTGGCGCGTAACGCGCTAGGGAAGTCGTACAGTCCCGCCGCGCCACTAGAGCCGATGTAAGTAGGCAAGTCCTTGCAATGCAGGCACACGAGTCGGCCTGGGACAGTCGCCCTAAGCATCTCGGACGCAAGGAAGCGAAGGTGTTGAGCAAACTCCTCGCTATTGGCGCAGTTGCCCATGTCCCGCTCGGAGTCCGAATATATATACAGCGACTCGAACGGCGGACTCGTGACCCATAAATGCACGGAATTGTCGGGAAGTGCCGCGACCAACTCGATTGCGTCACCGTTCCACAATGCCCATTGGTTCGACTTCCCTATTACTTGGTTGATTACTTTTGTTAGTGTCATTTCAAAAAGTCCTTTGTGTTAAGATACTCGTGTTACCGTCGCGTCCGCCTTTAACCACGACGGCAGTATCATTGGTATGGTTGGTGTGTATTTGGACAGGTTCAGCCTGCCGTTGTCCGCCATGCGGTTCTGCTTCATGGCATTTACCATCGCTGTAACCATGCGCTCGTGCTGGTCTTGTTTCCGGCGTATGGTTTGAAGCACCGCGCCTTCCGTCTCGGCCATGATTATGTACGCCTCTACGGGGTGCGTTTGGCCGAACCGCCATAACCGGCGCAATGCTTGGTAGAACGCATCGAACGAGTGCGATAGCCCAACGAACACGGTCTTATGTGCGTGTTGCCAGTTCAGTCCATACGCGGCGAGTCGCGGCTTGGTTATCAGAACTCGGATAGACCCGTCCACGAAACCAAGGAGCTTCTTTTCTTTTGCCTCCACGGACTCAGAGCCGCGAAGGTCTACCGCGTAAGGGATCGCTTTCATTAGCTCGTCGGCCTCGTAGTCGGTGTTGCACCATACCGGCCAGCTTGCCTGACTGTCAGAGGAGACAATATCGGCGGCGGCCCGCGCTCGGTCTACGGCGGTTAGTCTCATCTCCGCGTGCATTGTCGTCGCGCTCATGGACGGGGACCGCATAAGTTCGCCTTCTGGTGCGTTTAGTGACCAGTCCGTTTCGACGATCACTTCCTTGATTGACAATTCAGGTAGCACGAACCCGTCGTCGCTGTACCCGAGGTCTGACGGCAGAGAAAGGCAAGTTGACCACGTGCTTACCCATCGCCAATAGTCGGCCTCTGCGTGGCCCTTGAGCACGTAACCATTCATCTTCATGGTGTCGTTAATAAACCATCGCATCAACATTTCGTTGCTTCGCATCGCGCCGAGGAACTCAGAATGATTGCCCAGTTCCTTGTAATCATTTGGTGCCGGTGTTGCCGTGCAGCATAGGCGGAACGGGGTGCGCTGAAACAGATAGCAGAGTTTTTGCTTGACAGTGCCGCTGAAGTTTCGCAGGATTGCGCTTTCGTCGAGTACGACTGCGCCGAACTTGGTTACGTCGAAGTGGTCTATCATGTCGTAGTTTGTGACGTTGACGCCGGGTTTTACATGGTCCTGGGTTCGGCATACCGTAACTTGGCGGCCAAGTTTTGTTCCTTCTCGTGCCGTTTGTCCTGCGACGGCAAGAGGGGCTAAGATTAGGCTCGGCTTATCGGTGAACCGCGCTGCTTGGTAGGCAAACTCGATCTGCTGAAACGTCTTTCCGAACCCGCACGGCTCGAATAGCGCGGCCTTTCCTTGACGTAAAGCCCACTGGATGATCTCTGCCTGGAACGGCATAAGGATGTCAGGCATACTCGACATTGGCACGTCTACTCCATCTTGCCTGTGTGAAACCAGCTTACTGGCTAGGAACTCTTCGTACTCGTCGTTCATGGGTCTTGTCACTCCGGTGCGCCGATCTTGCGCTTGATATAGTTCAGGTACACGGCGTCCGTGTACCTGGCTTCCCGTCCTCTCCACACTCGCCAAACCCACTTGCCGCACTCGCTCCATTCATCCTGGTTTCCCTGCCAAACGAACCGGGCCTCGATGGTTGCGAAGTCCTCTCCGCTCGGCGATTCTGCGCTCACGACGGACCACGAACGGTTGTTATCAGTCCAGTGTTCGCGGTTCTCGCGCCATGTGTACTCCTGCCATGCGAGGCCAATATCGGTTAGCAAAGCGCGGTTGGCGGCGTCGATCTTCTCTCGCGGGGTTTGTGGCGGCACAGCTACTTCTTCTTCGCGTTGCGGCAATTCCCGCACTTAGGCGGCGTTCGCTTGCCTATGATGGCGTGTATCTTCTTGTCCTCATCGCTGAGCGAGCCGCCGCATTCCGCGCACGTGATTTCAAAGCCTGCCGCCGCCGCCGCCGTTCGCATCGTTAGTGGTTCACTTGGGGCAATCTCCTCGTCAGGGTCGGCAAACGGATCTTCGTCGGGGTCGTAAAGCACGGGAATTGCGGGTGTGTTTTCTTCTGGCCAGGTAACGACGAGTGCGCTTTTTGCCTGTATCTCTTCTTCGTGTTTGGCGATGGCGGCACGGACGCTCTCGGCAAGTGCGTAATACTCGTTGCCTGTCAACTCCGCGTAGGGTACACCGTCCCATGACCGGAACGGCGCAATATCCAGCCCTGCGGACTTCGCGTCTCGTATGGCTGCGGCGCAGGCGTTATTGGCTGCTATGGTTAGACGGTCCGGTGCCTTGTCAGCGGGACTTGCTACTGGTGCCGATGGCTCCTGATGCACGGGCCGTGTATTGGTGTCGGCTACAGTCGGGTTACTTGGGGGTCCTTGTGGGGCGGATGCGCTCTCTCGCCACTGTTTCAGCCTCAGGCCATGTTCCGCTGATAGCGGTCGGTCCTCTCCATCGAACAGCCCCGTTCGGTCTTTGCTCGTGAGTGCGGCGTGGGTCATGGCAACATCAAACACCGTCGTGAACTCGTATTCGATGCCGTCTCGCATGACCGGGGCCATACCCACTTTTTTGGGGGCGCTTTTGCCGTTTTGCCCTTGCTCGATTACGTAATCCTGCTTCGATCGCATGGTTGCTATGATGTGTATGGGCGACTGGAGTAGGACGGACTTAAACCGTTCGTAGTCCTTGGTGATTTCGGCCCAGTTGGTATAGCTGTTCCCGCCGCGCGAATCCTTCGCTTCCTTCTGTGCTAGCAAGCCGCCGTCAGCGGCCCAAAGGTGGGTTAGGCTGTCGATAATCAGCACGTCATAGCCTCCTTTGACGGCCGCTTCGATGCAGGCGGTGTACCGCTGAACCGTGTACGGTGCGCCGATGACATCCGTATCGTACTCTCCAAGGTGGGCGTACAGGCTACCTGACCCGTTTTCGGTGTCTAGCATCGCGATCTTGTCGCCAAGTCCGAACGCGATCATGAGTGCGCCATACGTCTTGCCGCTTCCGCTCGGGCCGGTGATTGCGACCTTCAAGAATACCTTTTGTCGTTCCGCTCGTGTGAATGCCATTGTCTTGTGTCCTTTTCCTCGTATGTGTCTTGGTCTCAGCGGGTTATAGTCGCTGTCCTTGTTGTTTCGTGGGCGATGTTGCCCTTCTCGTTTAAATCGTTTTGCGGTTCCTTTACCGTCAGCGGAACGACGCGGTACCCGTTCTCAGCACGGGTCGCCTCGGTGCATCGCGCCATGTGGCGTACAGACCGCTCGGTGTGGCCGGTGCCGGAGCAGCCGGGGCAGTAGTAGAGGTGGCTCACTCTGCCGACTCCTCGTACCTGTCCGCGAGTCGGTCGGCCCGGTCGTGCGATACCAGTGCAGCCGATCCGATGAGGGCCCCGGCTGTGAGTGCTACCATGAAGAGGAACCCGCCTAAAAAGCCGCCCCACTGTTTCACGCCATCCCACACGGCGAATCCAAGTGCGAGGGATGCAACCATTACCTGCACGGCTTCCCATATGCGGGTTCGGCGTATACGGCGCATGGTGTCTTGACGGGCGATCTTATCCGCCTTCTCGATTGCCGCGATCTCAGGTGTATATAATTCGATGGTGCGTTGCTCGTTCATATGGTTTCTCCCAATTCCAAAAGCCATTCAGCGCAATCTTTGATTTCGGTTACGGTGGGTTGTCGGATATACCGGCATATAAAAGTGCCGATGCCCTTGCGTGCGTTATCGGCGGCGAATCTCACGTCTGAATCTGCGGGAAGCATAACAAGACGGTAGATACCATCGCCTACGTGGTAGGCAACGTAAAGCTGCCCCTTGTGCTCGACCTTGACGGATGCATGCCGTGTCTTAATCACTTCGCACCTCCCCTTTGCACGCGGCGGCCATGCGCCGTACAAGCCGGTCCAGCGCCTTGCACGGCTCGGCCCATCCGGCGGCGGTTTTGGCGGCGTTGGCGGCGTAGTAGGCGGCGGCGGCGGCGTCGGTGTAGGCGGCGGCGGCGTAGTAGGCGGCGGCGGCGGCGGCGTAGTAGGCGGCGGCGGCGGCGTCGGTGTAGGCGGCGGCGGCGTAGGCGGCGGCGTCGGCGGCGTAGTAGGCGGCGGCGGCGGCGTCGGCGGCGGCCCTGGCGGCGTTGGCCGTCTCCTTGTCCACAACCTCGGCGAGCGACCGTAGCAGGGTCGCCTGCTCGGTAAGCCCCGCGCTATCCAGCGCTAACGGGGCGAGTTCACGGCAGGCACAGTCCGCGATCATGTACTGAAGCTCCGCGTCGCTGTTCGCCGTACCTACGACCACGTCGGCCAGAGGCAATAACCACTGGGCGCGCAGTTGGTCACTGGGCAATTTGTCGTTCCACGAGACCATCAAACAACGAATGGCATCATGGACGTTATCCGGTTCGTCGCTAACCGGTTTCTCCGGGTACGAGTACGCGGCGACTATCTCCATGATGCAGAGATCGCAGTCCCCGGCATCCGGGGGCAATACCCCATGCCCGTGACCGCCCTTCGCTACCCGAATATGCCTAGCTTCGGCCCACGCCGCTATTGCTGCCCTCACTTCGCACCTCCTATGCCGGTGTCGATCTTGAACGACTCCCCCGGCTCGGTAACGGCAAATGCCCCGGCGCCCAGGTCGTCCCTGCCCTTGAGCGGGGTTACGATGACGCTTTCATTGACGCGAATTGCCTCGGGGCAGTTGGCCTTCGCCCACTCCAGCGCTAACCCCTCGTCGATCACTTTGATGCTGCCGGGCGTTTTGCGAAACGACAACGAACCATGAACCGTCTTGAGCGTCCGGCTCTTGCTGCCGGCCAGTTCGCGCTCGGCAAGCACCCGGAGGTCGGCCTCGAAGCGGCCTAACAGGAAAGATCGGCGTCGATGGTGGTCACGCGCCATACTGTCGATCTGCGCATTCATGGCGCGGCGCTTGATTTCGAGCACCTCAAGCTCGGCGTCCTCGTGCTGGAGCTTTGCGAGCACCCATTCCGCCTGGTCGATCGTCTCGACCTCGAACCGCTCTATACCGCATCGATTCAGGGCCGCGTCGACCGCGAGGCCGAGTATTTCTTCGGTGTCGGCGTCCTCGATGTAGCCATCGACAGTGACGGTTTCCGGCTTTTCAATTGCTGTGGTCATTGCAGTGGCGGTCATGCTGCCCTCCGATATTCGCCGCTTACGACCGTCAGCACCGGCGATGCCTGCCGGAAGCGGACCGTGCCGCTGGTCGCGCCGACCGTCGCGAGGATGACGCCCTCCCGGAGCAGGCTCCCCATAAGCTCGCGGTCGATCATGTCCTGCGTCTCGATCTCGTAGTCCTCGCGGGTCCAGGAGCGGCCCTTCTGCGCCATCGTTCGAGCGAAGCGCATGATGTCGGCTCGCTCCTGCTCCATGCGGCGGACCAAAGCGACCTTCGCGATGTGCTTGCACTTGTACGGCTCGTTTTCCGGTCGCCCCTGGTTGCCTCGATGCCAGTCCGTGCACTGGCAGGAAATCACCCGTCCGGTTGGGCGGATGGTCACGGGATAGTAGGCACCGGCTACCTTGTCGCTCGGTACGTGGTACACCAGTGCAGGGCGGTCACCCACCACGATGCGCTCGATTAGGGTCGGTTCGCCGGTCGCTATGCAGTTGCTGTTTCGTGTGGTCATTGTGTCGGTCCTTTGCACGCGGCGGCCATGCGCCGTACAAGCCGGTCGAGCGCCTTGCACGGCTCGGCCCATCCGGCGGCCCTGGCGGCGTCGGCGGCGTAGTAGGCGGCGGCGGCGGCGTCGGTGTAGGCGGCGGCGGCGTAGTAGGCGGCGGCGGCGGCGGCGTAGTAGGCGGCGGC
>Ga0302270_10001899_pt1 | contig 20705 bp, 8 predicted proteins | sample III_Bog_E2_3_FD_198773 | JGI IMG/M metagenome (GOLD analysis project Ga0302270, IMG submission 198773) | Peat permafrost microbial communities from Stordalen Mire near Abisko, Sweden - III_Bog_E2_3 | ecosystem: Environmental > Terrestrial > Soil > Wetlands > Peat | place: Sweden: Abisko... | reverse complement strand
AACTGTTTGACCTGGGGAACCCACTCCCATGTCGATCCACCGAAGCCCGAGATCCAGTTGTTGGGGGGGACCACGCTGCCGTTTACACCCTGGTGCGCATTCTTCCCCGTGCCGGGCTTACCGTCGCTCCACACATACCAGTCGTGCCTGGGATTGTCGCGCGAGCTTGCGGATTCCAGAAACCAGTCATGCCTGTCTGAGGTGTGGTTAAGAACCATGTCCAGAATGACGCGTATGTGCCGCTTAGTCGCCTCGGCGACTAGCCGGTCGAAGTCCGCCAGAGTTCCATACTGGGGGTCGATATTCTCATAGTCCGAGATGTCGTAGCCGAAGTCCACCTGTGGCGACGGATACATCGGAGCAATCCAAATCGCATCGATCCCAAGGCCTTGCAGGTAGTCCAGACGCTGAGTAATCCCATTGAGGTCGCCGATGCCATCGCCATTCGAATCCTGGAACGAGCGCGGATAAATCTCATAGATGACCGCGTGCTTCCACCATGTTTCATCGGTCGAAGGAGCAGCCAGCGTAACGACAGAGACTGCGGATGCCGGCGCGGCAGGCACCTGACCGAAGATTGCGCCAGCAAGCGCCATTGGAAGCAGAAAAATCGTAAGCATTCCAGAGATGAATGCGGACCTGGTCATCACCGGCAGGGAGCGAAGCAAGCGACGGGAAAGCGTCATCATTATGAGACCTCTTGTTTCAAGATATTTTGCAATTTCGAATACTATTCCGGTTTACGGCAATGAATGTATGTACAAGCATGTCTCTTTGGGATGATTTTCCTGTCACCGCAGCAATGAATCAAATCCAGTTGGAGGCCTTTCCATCGTTCCCCAAGCCGACGGATCTGGCCCCATGATTAATTCGAGTTTGCCTGCAGCCATAATCTCGCTGTGCTTGAGCCATGCCCTGTTCAACGGCTTGCCGTCCAGCTTCGCAGATTGAACATAGCGATTCGCTTCCGACACATTGCTTGCTTCGATCATGAAGTGCTTCCCTTCCCCCAGGTCGAGCGTGCTACGCGAGAACACCGGACTTCCGATGTAGTAGAAGGGCTGGCCGGCATTGGGATAGAAGCCCATAGCGCTGAATAGAAACCATGCGGAGAGCGTGCCGGAGTCGTCGTTGCCAGGCAGCCCGCTTCGGCCCTCCTTGTAGTCGGTGGACAGGATATACCGTACCCGGTCCGCTGTCTTATCGGGCCGTCCGGCGTCAATGTACTCATAGGGCGCCAGCATGTCGGGCTCATTGCCAGGATTGTAGAGACGCTTGTTGAATAAATTGTCGAGCCAGGCGACAAATGCCGTGTCACCGCCCACTTTGGCAATCAGCCCGTGAATATCATGAGGAACGTAGGTGGAATATTGCAGGGGAATTCCCTCGTAAAACGGGTAATCCCAGTGTTGCAGGGTGCCGTCTCCCACGCGCTCGGACATGCAGTCGAAATTTTCCATCCAGCGACCATCCTGGTACCGCGGACGAATGCACTTGCTCTCATCGTTCCAAAGATTTTTCCAGCTTGCAGAACGCTTCAAGAAACGCTGCGCATCCGCATGGTGGCCGGTAGCCTGAGCAACCTCAGCGGCTACAAAGTCGTTGTATGCGTAGTCCATTGTGCGCGAACCGGAGCGCGTCAGTTCGAGTGGCATATACCCAAGGCGGATGTACTCGGAGAGCTCTCGGCCTTCCTTCAGACTATCGTCTGTATTCACATCGGCATTCTTCTCAATGGCTGCGAACGCGAGGTTGGCGTCAATCCCTTTCAACCCCTTCATGACTGCATCCGCCACAACGATATCGCCGTTTGAACCACCCTGGGTCAGCCCGTTTGCGCCGGCGATTCGACAATCAGGCAGCCAGCCCGTATGCACATAGGTATCGAGAAGCGATTGAACCATTCCTGCCTGACGATCCGGCTCGATCAAGAGCAGCATCGGATTGACGGTCCTGAACGTATCCCAAAGACAGTAAAAATCTTCATAGTGCGGCTCGATCGAACTCCACCAGACGTTCTCTCCAGTCAGGTCGTGCGGCATATAGTGCATGCGAAACAAGGAGGTATAAAAAATCCGGCGCTGCACCTCAGTGCCACCCTCTACGACAATCTTGCCGAGCACCTTCTCCCATGCCGCCTGCGCTTTATCCTGAATTTCTGCAAAACTCCATCTGGCAGCCTCGGATCGCATGTTTTCCTTCGCCCGGGCAACACTGATAAAGGACACAGCGACCTTCATCTGAACCGTGCGCGTCTTCGATGTATCGAAGCTGAAATAGGCCCCTAAGACGTGACGATAGTCTTCTGTCTGGTGTGCTCCGACGGCGAACTTGTTGCCAAGTTGAGAACCATGTTCGGTGTAGGTTCCATAGCTCCTGGGCTGGGCATCCAACTCCGCATAAAAATACAAAGTGTACGGTGCAGGGTTCCAACCGCCAACAAAGCTCGCCTTGCCCGAAAGATGAGTAGCGTCTTCGAAACGCACCTCGCATTCTGTGGCATCCTGCGGTGAGCCGTATTTAGGGTTTGTAGAGAGACGCCGCGTTCTTGCGCTGACATCAAACAAAATATTGCCTTCTACACCGTCAAGAAACGTGTATCGCTGAAAACCGACGAGGCGCGTGGATGTCAACTCCGCCTGGATACGCCGGCCCGGTCCTCCGATAACAACCGAGTAGAAGCCCGGCGCCGCCTTCTCATCCGACTTGGGGAAGATCAGGTTTCCAAGCTCCATATCCCCAACCGTGGGAGTGACGCGGAAGTTCCCGTACTTCCCTTGGCCACCAGTGCCACTCTCGTGAGTCTCGCTGAAGCCTAGTAGCTGGCCACGTGAACTGTAGCCCGAAGTGTCGGAGAAGGTAGTATCTGGGCTTTCGCTCACGAAGCCAAACGGAACCGCCGCACCCGGAACGGTATTGCCACCTCCATCCACGCCCATAAGTGGGTCCGCCAACGAAGTTAGTGTCTGGGCGCACATGGTGGTCATGAACGTCAACATGATTATTGCGACGCACCCTGCGGCCCACCTCGATGGAAGACGACTCAACTGCAAAATTCGCTCACTAGTTTGCGGCTGGCAACACCGTGAAGGTTGTTACTGCTGTATGTGTCGTACTCAGGCCGTTTGATCCCGTAAAAACAAAGGAGACCGTATAAGTACCCGTCGGAGTAACAAGACCGGAGTTGGTTTGGATGGTGGCACCGGAACCACATCCGGATATTCCGGCAATCAGGCCAAGGCAAAGCGCAAGTGCAACTATCGCTCCGAACTTCGGCCGTCTACGAACCAGCAACAGGCCTAGACCAAAGGGAAGGCCCAGGGCGAATGCCAATTGGCGTCCCGCGAACTTGCTCTCATTCATGGCCAAAGTGCTCGGCGCGTTGGTGTAGATCTCTAGCAACAAGGCAACCGGAGTTGGCCCCACGGTAACTTGCACGGGCAGGAAGCGGCAAAGCGAGTTAGTCGGCAGTCCGGAGCAAGTCGCTGTGATCGTACCGGCTCCGCCGTAGATCGAGGCTAGTGTGACCTCAAGCTGCCCTATATCGCCCTGCGGAATAGCGAACGTTGGCGAGGTCGACCCAACCGAGAAGTCGCCGCCGCCGGTGGCGAAGGGAACGGACGTAGACCCGAGGAAATTTCCATTGGTACTCCCGCTGTAGACTGCGGTAAAGACATAGCTTGCGTAGTTTAGTGTCGATGTCGTGTAGGTGGCGGTATAGGTGTTGGTGGTGGAATTGAATGCAATCGCGATCGGTTGGGTATTAATCACCTGGGAGCCAGCGAGGAAGTTGATGGTGCCGGTCTGCCCCGTTGCGGTATTGCCATTCACCGTAACGGTTGCCGTGAAGACGAGAGTTACAAGACCGCTGTTGTTTAGCGGGGTAATGTTGATAACGGTGGTCGTGACAGCCGGCTTGATGACGACGGTTGCGGAGGCCACACTGCTTGCGAAATTGGTGTCGCCGCTATAGGTGGCCGTGATGGCGTGGGTGCCGACAGCCAGGTTCAGGGTCAACAGATAGGTGCCGGAGCCGATCGAAACCGAGGGCTGTTGCTTTCCGTCAACGGTGTAAATGAAGTTGCCGGTAGGCGTCGCAGTCGTAATACTGGGGGTCAACTGCAAGGTTAGCGTGACAGGTTGACTGTAATACAGAATACCTGGTGGGGCAGTGATAGTCGTAGTGGTGGACGCGAGGAACTTGCCGACAGCACTGAGAAGCGCGCTTGCGGTTGCGGTGTTGGCCGCATTGGTATTAAAGGTCTCCGTCGCGGACGCAGTCACGGCGACCGTGGGCGAGAAACTCGCGTTGAAGTTGCACCCGACTCCCGGCCCATAGGAGTTGCCGGCGCCGCAACCGTTCGTAGTGGCGGGAGTGACCATGAAGAGTGAGCTGCCCGTCTGATTGGTCAACGGAAGCGCCGGGAAGGTCAACGCAGCGGTGCCCACGTTGCTCAGCGAGATGCTGGTCTGGGTCGTTGTGTTGAGATTCGTGAGCGGGAAGGTAATGTTTCCCAGGCCGCGACGGAGTTCCAGAGCACCGGCGCTCGACGTATCCGCTACAAATACATTTGCATCCGGGTCAACAGCAATAGCCACTGGAGTTGTGAAGCCGGATTGCAGAAGATTGCCAGTGGTAGCGCCTACTGGGTATTCGAATATGGAGTGGCTCGTGGAATCGGTAAGGTACACGTCTCCCGCCTGGTCGACTGCCACGCTGGTGGGAACGACCCCCGAATCGAGCGTGAGCGGAATCGCCGTACCGGTGCTGAAGTTCTGCTCCACGATTCGGCTGTTGCCGCTATCGAGAACAAAGAGATCCCCGGAGGGGTCGAGTGCGAGCTGCGTTGGAGATCTCAGGGCTGTAGCAAGCACCTGCAATGGAAACACTGTCTCATATCCGCTCTGCGCTATTTTAAGGATGCGGTTATTCCCGGTATCGGCGACGTAGATATTCCCAAATCCGTCGACCTCAACACCCTGGGGCGCCGCAAGCCCAGTACTAACCGACGTGATCGTAACGCCGGCCGGAGTTGTTATAAGGATTCTATTGTTGCCCGTATCCGCGACATAGATGTCCCCAACATTGTCGACCGCGACCTGCGATGGATTCTTGAGCCCCGTAACTAGAGGCGTAAGGGTGGTTCCAGTGGCAGTACCTTTGAGTATCTGACCACTCTTGCTATCGGCGACATAGACGTTTCCGAGAAGGTCAGTTGTGACTCCTGATGGAGTGAGGCCTGTACCGATGGTGCTGGGGGTGCCTGTGTCGATCGCCAAATCCGCACCAAGCCCGGTTCCGCTAAGGTTCTCGACGGCATTGGCAATGGAGTTGTTGAGTTGAACGGACCCAATACGTACCCCTGGATGCACTGGGGTGAAATTCACGTTGAACACGCACAGACTGTTAGCGACAAGAGCTGCTGTCGCGGTGCACGTGTTTCCTCCGGCGTCACTAAACTCGTTGGTGGTTGCGGTCTGAAGTGCGAACGTTTCCGAGGCAATGGTAGTTGCCGTAACGGCTTCGAATGCCAGAGGTTGCGATACCGGCGTGCTGTCAGGTGTAGAACCGAACTGGGTGTTGTAGGTGAATCGCTGAATCTCCGCAGTCGACGGTGCGATAAAGAAATTGCCAGATTGATCGAAAGTGATATGCCCCTGACCGGTCGTATAGGCTTCAATCGCCGGACAACCGTCGCCATTATTGTCGATCGACTTCGGTCCCGCGGTGCCCTTGTTGCAAAACACGCCTGTCTTAGCCGAACCCGCCGAGGTGCCAGGGCCGGCGATTATATTGCCGATACCCGTAGTTGCGTCGAACTTCCAAATGACGTTTCCGATTGGGTTGGCGGTGGTGGGGGTGGTTGGATCAAGAACATAGACGTTCCCAGATCGATCGATGCCCAACGCCTTTACCGAGCCAAACATAACCGCTTGCGCTAGCGTACCGTTGGCCGTAGAACTACCCCCGCCAGCATAGGTATAGACATTGCCCACAACGGGATTGGAGATGCCTGCGATAGTACCACCGCGATACAACACGCGCACCCTTGCGTTAACGCTGTCCAGTATGAAGAGATTGTTGTTTTGATCCAACGCTAACTCATACGGCAGATTAAACAGTGCCCCAGCGGCCGGTCCGCCATCCCCGCTGGAACCGAACGGACAGCCGGCGGCACTGTTATAGGCCGTCTGACCGCAGGTGTTTTCCCCCGCGACCGTTGTGATGATTCCAGTCGTCCCGTTGATCTCACGAACATTCGCACCGGAGGCTGTGGTGCCACCCGAGGCTCCTGTGGCGTCCGAGACATAAATATTGCCGGCAGAATCGACCGCGAGGTATCGAGGAACCAGGAACCCCGCCGCGTTCGCAAGACCACCATCGCCGAAGACGCCCTTTGTAGGGCTTCCTCCAGCGATCTGATAGATGTAGCCGACCTGCGGCGCAGTCACCGTGGGATTCATCAGCGTAATTAGGTTGGCCACTTGCGCTCCGCCAAAGTAAATGACACGCACAGATGGGTATTTCGCGATGTTCGTGGAGAAGACGTTGCCGTACTGGTCGATGGCAATCCCACCAGGCTCCAGCCATGAGTAGGCTCCTGGGCAGCCGTTCCCCGTCGTGTCTAACCCCTGAATGCCGCCAATCACATTGCCGCAGTAATAGACGCCGTTTTGTGCTTTAAGACCTGTTACGGGGCCACCGGCGAGCGTATAGACGTGCCCAGGAAGCGGTATGAAGTTGGGAATCTGAGGATTGGCCGCAATCAATGCTTGCGCCAGCAGCGTTCCGCCGTTATAGACGACACGCAGATCGTAGTTCTGGGAGCGCTCCGTAAAAAAAACGTTGCCCTGGGGATCGACCGCCGTGTCGTACAACGTGGTGAGCGTGGCCTGCGTCGCGATACAGCCGTCGCCATAATGGGCGACCGGGCTTGCGGTATTTGGAATGTCCACCGAGGCCGAGCAGGCAGTATTGGTGCTGCCCGGAGCGACTCCGGCAAAATTATTGACGAAGGGTATGGGAATGATCGGCGATGTCTGCGCCGTAGCGCCCTGGGAATAAACAAGAAGCAACGCGGCTGCAAGCAGCGGAAGACGAGCGATTTGGAAGATCAGTTTCATTTTATCCCCGCGGTATTTCTTAAGTTCTGGACGTTTGAGATAGGCACGCTATATATTGTTTCAGCACCGATAGATCGATAGGTCAATAGTAGAAAGTGAATGCGAGCTGCACGCGGCGGCCATTCGTGCCCACGGTGCTATTCTTTCCAACCGTAGAGGTAATTCCGCCGTGATTGGTCGTTCCCGCCGAACTGCCAGATGAGATCGTCGTTGTTGGATTGCCGAGATTCGGCGTGTTGAATACATTGAAGGCCTGTGCCTGCATCTCAAGACGCCTTGCTCCCGATCCGAAATTGATGGTTCGGCGAACGCTGAAATCGCTTTCGATGAATGCCGGTCCATAAAGTGAGTTGCGACCGACAGCGTTGGTATAGTCGGGGGCAATTGGAGATGGGGGGCCTGTAGTACCCGTGGGAAAAGAGTAGTTCGGATTGAACTGGGCTCCATTGATGTCCCCCTGAGTGCAGCTGACATTGTTTGCGGTATTGATTACCGGAGAGGTGGCCGAACCACTAGAAGTCCAGTTGCCTACGATCGTAGGCCCCGTCTTACTCCCCCCCCACCCGGAGTTGCTCGCAAAAGAACAGAAATTGAACCACTCATTGACCTTGTCCCTGCGATGACGGTGGCCAACTACGGGTTGATAGTGCGTGAGGCCCGGCGCCAGCGGTGGCCGCTGCTGCGGCTCACCGGAGAACGAGACATCTCCGGATAAGGTCGGATTGAAGGGCGATCCGGTGCGCGCCTGAAAGATGCCGCTGAACGTCCAGTCATTCACGATCGCACGCTCGTAAATAGGGCCGGTAAGTTTATTCGGCAGCTTGAGCACCCAGCCGGCGTTCACGATGTGCGTCGAGTGAAAATCGGACGGACCGCGATTCAGCGCAACATTGCCAGTTTGTCCATTTGCCGGTTCGGGCAACGTGGATGCGTTCGTGGTACCGACGCTCTGGTCGTCGATCGAGCGGGAGTACGTATAAGACGCCGTGGTCGTCAAGCTCTTTCTGGAGCGCTGCGTATAGATAACCTGTAGTCCGTTATAACTGGAATTCCCTACCGCGTTGTTATCGACCATACCCGCCCCGCCGTAATTGAAGCCGGGAAACTTGACTCGCGCCTGGTAAGAGATCCCCTTGGTCGTTGCGCCGGAGCAATAGTTGACAGGGCTGGACTGGTAGTATGACCCGCCTGGATTGCAGTCGAGAATCGCCGGATTCAGGTCGTACGGAACAATCTCATGACGACCGAACTTGCCGACGTACGTCGCCTGAAGGGTTGCTGCCGAACCAATGCGCTGCGAAATGCCGGCATTGACGGCAAACGTGTAAGGCTGGGTGACGTTCGGATCGGCAAAGTTGATGGAGTACGGTTGGCCGAACTCGGCGTTCGCCGGAGTAGTGTAGTTGGGAGGCACGGTACTCTGAACCTGTCCCAGTAGTGGCTGTGAAAAACTTCCCGGCGGAATCGAATAGGTTGCCGTGTAATGGTAGGGCTCTCCTATGCCTGTCGTATTTGCGTTCAGAGCGTCATAGAAGACACCGAATCCGGCCTTGACGACCGTTCTGCCGTTTCCGGACAGATCGTAGGCCAAGCCAAAGCGCGGGGCCAGATTGTTCCATTTCTTGTTGATAATCGACTGCGGAACCCCGGGGTCGCCTTGATAGGCAAGGCTTGAAGGTACGTTCAAGAACCTGTACGACTGGTAGCCAAAGATATAAGTCGTCGACTGACCGTCGGGCTGAAACCAGGGTAAGGCCAATTCATATCTTAAGCCGAGGTTCAAGGTCAAACGGGCTGTCGCGCGCCAGTCATCCTGTATATAGCCATAGAATGCGTGCTCGGCCGCACTGATATTCGTGCTGTTGCCAAAGGTCTCCGTGCCAATCAGCCCCATAGTGAAGTCCACAATGCCAAAACCAGTATAGGAACCATTTGACTGGATATATGGAGGCTGGTCAAAACGGTGAATGTATTGCAAGTCCACAACCTGGCCGCCAAACTGGATAGCATGATGCCCGTGCTGCCAGGTGACGTTATCGTCGATTTCGCTGCTCGCATTCACGTTGTACGAATAAGCGGAGCTATTCGATCCGAGATTGAAATACCCACTTGCCGCCAAGCGGGGCAGAGTTGGATGTCCAGGAACCGTCACATTGGAGCCGAGATCGGCGAGCGTGGTTGGATCCAGCGGAATGGTCTTGTAGGTGTACCGCTTGTAGCCAACGCGAAGTTCATTCAGGAGATTCGGAGTGGCGACCCATTTCTCCCCGATGTTGCCCGAGTAAATGCCGGCAACATTGCTGTCCTCATCGTAGGTGGCCGGGGAATTGCTGTTCGGCGAAACACTGTTTGCCGTAACATCGTTCACATTTGTGACGTAAAAACGTGCATCGATAATGTGACGCGGAGACAGGTTCCAATCGATGCGCGCGAGTCCGTTCTGGTCGTTTCTGGGCTGCTTCGCTCCGGTAAGAAGCGAAGTCGGAACGGAGACTGGCACGCCGTTTATGGAAGGTATGGGGAAATACTTTTGATACAGGTTGAGAGCAACCGGATTGATGCACTGGACAGGGATCTCAGCATAGGGCAGGTATTCTGCTGTAGTGTTTGTTAGCCACGCCTGACACGCGCCTGCCCCCTGGGCCGCTCCTGCCGGGGTGGCGGCCGTTGAACCTATCTCCTGAGCCGCCTGAGCGACCTGGCTTCGCGTGTTGTACAAAGGGTTCTCCAGACCGTTTGCATTGGTTGGGCTGCTCAAATCCGTGCCGGGCGCGAACACTCCGGCGAAACTCGCACAGTTATTGCCCGCAAAGAGGCCGGTTGCAGAGCAAGGCAGCGGCGTGACGCCGTCTTGACTCAACCCGCGCTCGGCTGCCGTTGGAAGAATTGCATTGGCGGTTGCTTCAGCAACGGAACGAAGATCCTGGTAGCCGAGGTAAAAGAAGAGTTTATCCTTGATGACTGGTCCACCGACCGTGGCGCCGAACTGATTCTGAACAAGTTTCGGATTGACTCCGCTCAGATAGTCGGATGCATTCAGGGCACGGTTCTGAATGTACTCCCAGAGCGATCCATGGATTTGATTCGTCCCAGACCTCGTCAGAGCGTTGAATATGCTGCCGACGTTGCGTCCATATTGCGCCTTGAAATTGACCAACTGGACCGACACCTCCTGCAACATCAAGGGGGACGGCAGGTTCAAGCCGGTATTGTAGTACACGTTGTTCCACATGATGCCGTCGAACAAGAACAGGTTCTGGTTGCTTCGAGAACCCGAAACGACGTACCGCGGCCCTCCGGTATCACTGGTAAATGTCGTAGGCGCGCTCACGTCCGTGACTCCGGGAAGCAGCGCGGCCAACTCTACGACATTGTTGCCATCGACAGGAAGATTTTGCACGAGGTTTGGTTCGATCACCGTCGCCAGAGTGGCGGAATTAGTGTCGACCGTAACGCTCGGGGCCTCGACGATGACGGATTCCGTGGCTGAACCAACCTGCAACTTCGCATCCAGGCGGACATTTTCACTGGCATTGATCATCAGCGAATTGGCCTCGTAGTTTTCAAATCCGGGCGCGCTCACCTTGACGCTGTAGCTGCCAGCCTTGACCGCAGAGAATAGGTACTCTCCACGACCATTCACTTTAGCCGAGGAAACAGTCCCCTCTTCGAGCGAACGCAATACAACGGTCGCGTTGGTGACCGGAAGCCCTTGGGTGTCGGCCACGTTGCCAGCAATCGTGCCAGCATTCTGCGATTGTCCAAAGCCAGACAAAGGAACAAAGCAGAACAGCGCGATCAACACTGCCGCCATACCGAATGAGCGAGCGCTCTCTAAGCGACGCATCAAACGGCGACAAAACTTCAAACTGCGCCACTCGAATTCGAAAATCTGTGTCACGGCAAACCTCAAGGGCAAATAATGTTGCAAGTTAGAGTCGAGATCGGTTTCAAGCAGAATGTCAGTACCGCACAACCGACTGCAAGGACGCCGTAAATGCTACCCAACCATCAATGAATTGAGCGATTGACTATCATTGTCCGGGCCACCTGATGACAACGTTACCAAGCGCAGTAATTTATATCCCCATGGACGATCTAATGTCAAGAAACATTTGCAAACAATATTGCTCGCAATATTTGGGCTTTGAATCCACCCTGTCTATACCCGTCAACGCTGCAAGAGAAGAATATGGTATCGTTGTCATCATCGACACAGGGACTCTTGAAAGGACTCGCGATGGCAGCCACGGGGAATGAATCGCCAACAGAAATATCTCTGGAGAGGATCGCCCCGCTATCAGATCATTTGTCTATGGCACTCCGGTGTCCATCCAGAATCCGGCCGCGAATATCAGTTATCGAATTAATTACGTTTGCCGCTCTAATATGGCCATCCGCTGTTGGGGCGGCACAGACCAAGGGCCAGACATATGAACCGGCAATTCCGGCTTACGACAACAGCTATCCCCTCACCGCCGACTCAAAGCCGCATCCAAACGTACCTACAGGCAAGACGTTCGACTTCTATCTGAAGGAATCAAGGATTTTTCCCGGAACGTCACGCAAGATTGTCGTTTATGTTCCCGCCGAGTATGATGCGAAAAAGCCTGCATGTCTGTATGTCTCCCTTGACAATTTGAAGTTCGAAACTCCCATCGTTTTCGATAACCTTATCGCCAAGCACGAGATGCCGGTAACGATCGCGATCTCCATCTCTTCAGCCTCCGTCAAATCGGCCTCTGGAGACGAGAACCCACGGTTCGACCGCAGCTTCGAGTTCGACACCCGAAGCGATCGCCTTGCGCGCTTCATCCTTGAAGAGATTATTCCCGAAGTGGAACAGCATAAGACCCCACAGGGAGACCCGATCATCATCTCCACCGACCCCAACGACCGGGCAATTGGCGGTGCAAGCACAGGTGGTATAGGCGCCTTTACAGTTGCCTGGGAGCGCCCAGATGCGTTCCGTCGTGTATTCATCTCGATCGGAACCTTCGTCGGCATGCGCGGAGGCGAGCAGTATTATGTGCAAGTGCGCAAGACCGAGCCGAAACCCCTGCGCATCTTCGAAGAGGACGGAGCGAACGACGAGTGGCCGGGCGGCCCGGAGATGGGCGACTGGTTCATGGGAAACCTTACCATGACCCGTGCGCTCGAATTCGCCGGCTACGATGTCAAGCATTCCTGGGGCACTGCCGGCCACCAGGGCAATCATGCAGCCGCGGTCTTCCCTGACGCAATGCGCTGGCTTTGGCGCGGCTACCCCTCTCCCGTCAAAATACTTGATATCGGCAATCCTCGACTTAAGGAGATTCTCCAGCCGGGCGAATTCTGGAGCCTTGCGAGGCTCGGCTGTGCTCCCATTGTGAGTCTCGGGACCGACCCGCAGGGGCAAGTCTCATTTCGTAGCTCAGGCACGCAAGCCCTTGCTCCCATTGTCCCCAATGCGAAGCCGGAAGCCTGCGCGACGACAACTCAATCCGGCAGTGGCGCGGCCTTCGCCTTTGGAGCTGACGGCACGCTCTACCTGGCACTGCCCAAGGGCGGAATCCAAATTTCAGACCCGGCAATCGGAGTTAGCAAAGTCGTCGCGACTGGTCTTTCTATCCGAAATTTCGTAGTGCGCAGCAACGGTGAGATCTATGCCACCACACAGGCAGACAAAACGTGGGGCGAGCTTTGGCTCATCGATGCCAAAGGAGGGACGACTAAGCTTGACGACAGAATTAAGGGAGCATCGGGACTCGCGCTCACACCCGACGGACTCTGGCTTTTCATCACACAGAGTCTCTCGCATGAGGGCCTTAGCTATCGCGTACTGTCGGACGGCAAGCTCGACCAGCGCGAACCTTTTTACGATCTATATGCTCCGGAAACCGAGGATGACAGTGGTGCTGGAGAAATTGCAATGGACGCAAACGGCTTGGCCTACGTTGCCACCAGGCTGGGAATTCAGATATTCGACCGCAATGGACGCGTGATCGCAATTCTTCCTTTGCCCAAAGGTGAAGCAGCGACCGGGGTCACCTTCGGCGGTCCCGGATTCGACACGCTCTATGTCTCAACGGTTGGTGGTCGAATCTACAAGCGTAAACTACAGACCGTTGGAGTGCCACCCTTTGCCGCACCGATCAAGCTCCCCAAGGGCAGAGCAGGCTGAGTCGGCGTTCGATGATCTACTTAAGAGAGGAACCATGAACTTCATCCGTCTTCTTGCCGCAGTCGCGCTTACCGTTCTGACTTCGCCCCTCGTCTTCGCCCAAGAATCGCCGATCGACAGAGTTCACCCGCTGGTGGGGACCGAGAGAAGTGGACAGACCTACCCAGCCGTCGGATTTCCGTTTGCCATGACGACCTGGACGCCGCAGACTCGCGCGGGTGAGGTGAAGTGCGTCGCGCCATACTATTTCACCGATACGAAAATACAGGGATTCCGCGGATCCCACTTTATGAGCGGAAGTTGCGTGGCGGACTATGGGAGCTTCACCATCATGCCGTCCGTCGGAACAATGAAGACACTGCCGGTGGAGCGGGCGTCGTCATTCGATCGCGGCAGTGAACACGCCACTCCTTATGATTATTCGGTCAATCTGAAGGACGCGGGCATTGATGCCGAAATTACCGGGACCACCCGCGCCGGCGAGATGCGCTTCACGTTCACCAGAGGCGGGCCAGCATCCATCGTGATTGAGGACAATGCCCGCGGCGGCGATGGCTGGGTACGCGTTGATGACAAAGCTCATGAGGTTACTGGAGAGGTCCCCGTACGCAGAATCTATGCGGGCAGTGGTAAGCTGGCAGGTTTAAGCAGCTACTTCGTCATTGAGTTTAGCGAGCCATTTCAGGCAGGAGGCACTTGGTTCGGTTCTCATGTCGATGTGAGCGGCAGAGAGCAAAAAGGTGACGGCAGACCGTTGGGTTCGGTTGGTTTTCCCCATGTCGATGGACCACCCGGACAGAAGCAACCTGTTCATACCGACAGTCCAAGGCCTGGCTTTGGCATATTCGTCCGGTTTGGCGACGTCGAGGCGAGAAAATCCATCCTGATACGTATTGGAACCTCCTTCGTAAGCCTCGATGAAGCTCGAAAGAACTTGGAAGCTGAGATCCCCGGATGGGACTTCGACTCCGTCAAGAGTCAGGCGAAGAGAGCTTGGGAGCAGTCGCTTGGTGAGATCGTGGTGAAAGACAATATCCCAGCCGCTACGGTCTTTTACACCGCCATGTATCATGCGATGTTGCAGCCGAGAACCTATAGCGACGCAGATGGAAGTTATCCCGGTTTCGGCGGCGAAGGCCGGATAGAGCATGCGAACGGCTTCACTTACTATGACGATTTTTCCATGTGGGACATCTTCCGGGCTCAGCTTCCCCTGCTCACCATTATCGATCCACAACGAGATCTGGATATGGTGAAGTCATTGATCGCAAAGGGGGACGAAGGCGGTTTCCTCCCCATCTATCCGGCGTGGAACAGCTATACCTCGGAGATGATCGGCGACCACTCGGTAGCGACGATCGTCGATGCATACCGCAAGGGGCTAAAGAGCTTCAATGTCGACGACGCATACCGGTTAATACGACAAAATGCCGTGTCGATTCCGGCAGATCGGCAAAAATACCTCGATGGAGAAGGCCGGCGTGCGTTGGGATCGTACATTAAGTATGGCTATATTCCGCTTGAGGACCCAGTCTCCGAAGCGCCCGTTCCACATCAAAACGCGCAAGTCTCGCGCACCCTCGAATTCGCATATGACGACGCTATGATTGGCGAAATGGCGGCTGCGATGGGCAAGGCCGATGACGCGGAGTTCTTCAAGAAACGCGGCCAGAACTGGCGCAACGTAATTGATCCCGTCAGCGGATTCGCCCGTGGGCGCCACGCTGACGGTACCTGGCTGACTCCCTTCGATCCCACAAAACGACCGACCTGGCTCACCGAAGCTATCCCTTGGCAATACACATTTTTTGTGCTGCAGGACGTTCCCGGACTGATCGCACTGGAGGGTGGAAACTCGCGCTTTGTCGAAAAATTAGACAAGCTCTTTGCGGGTAAGTACTACGACCATGGCAACGAACCCAGTCATCACATCGCGTACCTCTACGACGCCGCAGGCGCGCCCCGGAAGACCCAGGAGCATGTGCGTACTCTGATGGAAAGCGAGTATCGCGACTCGCCTGGAGGACTATCGGGCAACGACGACGCAGGACAGATGAGTGCCTGGTACATAATGAGCGCCCTCGGCCTCTATCAGGTTTGCCCCGGGATTCCGGAGTACTGGCTGGGTTCGCCTCGGTTCGACGAGGCGGAGATCAGACTTCCCAATGGCCGTACCTTGAAGATCGAGGCCAAAGGGGCCGGTGGAGGAAAGGTCGCAGTTCGACGCGTCTTATTGAATGGACGAGTCCTCCCAGGTTACACCGTTCAGCACAGCGAGATTGAGAATGGCGGTTTATTGCAGTTCGAGATGAAGTAATCATCTGAGTCTCCAACACCTGGAATATGACCCAAAAGGCCCAGCCTCTTATCGAGGCGGGCCTTTTGTCGTAGCGCATAGACAGGCGAGAAGAATCTGGACTATAGCCTCAACTTCCATCCCTTTACGTGGATTCTCCCGGTCTTCGTCTGCGGATCGCTGACGATATGGACAGCATGACTAAGGCTGGATATTTTTTGCTCTCATCGCAGACGGCTATTGACAACGTTACCATTTGGTGCCTAGAGTGTCCCCCGCTGCTAAATTCCTTCACCAAAGGTGCTCAGCCGTTATGGATAAATTGAAGTTCACCCCGTTTACAATTTCACGACGCCGGATGATTCAGGGCGGTGCGGCCGTGGCCTCCGCGTCACTGCTTTCTGGATGTACCAGCGCCCTCTCCGCGATCAACTCCATCTCCAACGTTACCGGCGATGGGCTGCACCCAAATCTTACGCAGCCACCGCCCACCGGCACGCAGCAGACTGCGACACTCACCGTTACCTCGCCGACCGGCAGCTATCCGCCTATTATCCCAGCAACGAACTTCATGGGGATCTCCTGCCCGAAGTCGTCGGTTTATTCCGAGCTCTGGAGAGACTACTCGGGCAACATCGAAGGATTCTTTACTTCGCTGGCCACGGCGCAGAGCAGCACCAGTCCAGGCCCCATTCTGCTGCGCGTCGCCGGTTCCGATGCCGACAGGCTCCAATGGGTAGGGACAGGCACTGGACATGTCTCGGGACAAATCGCAACCGGGGATGTGGATGCGCTTGCTGCTTTCCTTACCGCAACCGGATCCCAGTGCATTTATGGATTGAATCTGGCCGGCATATACAGCGATCCCCCGACAGTGACAGGCACCCCGAACTGGACGTCGACCGCAGAAGAAGCCCAGTACGTTTACAACACGCTGGGATCGTCGCTCTACGCCTTTGAAATCGGCAACGAACCAGATTTTTATCCATCGCAAGTTGTCGCAGGCGGGCTCTATGCGAATCTGCCATCGACCTATAGTAATTCCGACGGTAGTCCCAATTATGGGGGCTATAAGACCGACTGGAAGACGGTGTACAGCCTGATAACGGGTTCCAGCTATTTGAATAGCACTGCCGTGCCCTTCATTGGGCCCGCATGTGCCGGCGACTACGAATACTACACGGAGCCGTGGGCCGCGGCCATAGGCACCAGCAAACTCCAACTGATTACCCAGCATTACTACAAGGGCGATGGCACCAATCCGAGTCAGGACGTGGAGTCCTTTCTCATCGCTTATCCAGACAACACCCTGCTCACTGAAGCAGCATCGCTCCAGTCCGCTGCGACAACTATGTTTGGCTCCTCGGGCGGTCAGTACAAATGGAGAATGGATGAAGGCAATTCCTACTTCAACCAGAGTGCCACCGGTTTGGGGAACGGCTATGGCGCCGCTCTCTGGTCGATCGACCACATGTTCACCCTGGCAGAGTATGGCTGCAACGGGATGAACTTCATGACCACTCCCAATGCTGATTCTGGAAGCACCGGCGGCTATGGTCCGATTGCCTATAACCCTTCAAACGGAGCGATCGTACAGGTGCGCCCTATCTTCTACGGGTTGATGCTTATCTCTATGATGGGCACCGGAACCATCTATCCGTCGGCACTCTCCATTCCCGGCGATCCCGGCATAGCGAACTCGTCTATCACGGCTTGGGCGTTGAAGAGCGCCACCGGAAATATGCGTTTTATCGTGAACAACAAGGATGCAAGCAACTACCTTACGCTCACTATCACAGTGCCATCCGGCTCGCCGACGATTACCGGAGCCAGCTGCTTTGAGCTGACTCAAAACAGTGGATCATCCCCCAGCCTAACAGCCACAACTAACGTTGCCATTCAGGGATGCACCATCAGTGATGCGGGAGTTTGGACTCCGTCGGCTCCGGCGTCCGCAACGCAGTACTCCCTGACGCATACAAGCAATACCGTCACGGTAGCAATCCCTTGCCTGACGGCGGTGCTGGTACACGCTTCCATGTAAGTGCCATGGAATAGATAAAGCGTTTCTTCCCTGCCTACGTCGGTTAATTCGGCGTAGGCATACTTTTATGAGTGCGGGGCGGGAGACCGCACCATGCTGCAAATACAGCGTATGCCAACTAAAAGGCCCGCCTTATCGAGGCGGGCCTTGCAAGCGGGCTTGGCGTCCGATAAGGAATCTATACCTTCGGCTCCCATCCCTTTTCATATTCCCGCCTGGTCATCGCGAGCGCCTGAGGATCGCCGACAATGTGGCCATTCGAAGGGTTCAGATGGAGAATTCGACCGGTCTCCCACGAATAGTTTGCGAGTTGCAGCATCGTGACCGACACGTTGCCCGTCTCGATCGGCTGATTCAGTTTGACTCCGCTTTGAATGCCTGCGATAAAGTTGGTAAAGTGGAGGTCCGTCATGGAGTCCACGCCGGTCGTGTCGGACGACGACGACTTCTCTTTCTTGACGGAGTACGAATCCGTCTGTTTGCCTGCGAGATTGTAGACTTCATAACCATCACCATCCACAATCACCGAGCCCTTGGTCCCGATTACCAGCGAACCGCGGTCGCGGCCATAGCGCTTCATGTGATTGCAGCAGAGTCCGTCCCAGGTAATCAATTTATCGTCGTACTTCCAACTCACGGACAGCGTGTCATAGAATTGCCAATCGTCTTTGTAGGCATAACGGCCCCCATTGGCTTCGACGCTGTTCGGATACCCAGCGTTCAAGGCCCAGCGGCAGACATCGATCTCGTGCGTGCCGTTGTTCAGAACCTCCCCGGTGCCCCAGTGTTTGAACCAATGCCAGCTATAGGGCTGGTAGTTGTCATGGTAAGCAACGCGCGGAGCGGGGCCCTGCCAGAGATCCCAATCCAGCGTCGATGGCACCGCAGCTTCCTTGCCGACGCCAATCGAAGTACGCTGGTTGGAATACCAACCGGACGACGAATAGGCTGTACCGATCAATCCATCGTGAATCTCTCCAATAATCTTCTGGATGTGTGGCGAGGAGCGCCGCTGGGTGCCCATCTGGACCAATTTTTTGTACTTGTCGCGTGCCGCGATGAGCATCTCTCCCTCGGTGGGGTTAAACGAGCAGGGCTTCTCGACATAGACGTGCTTGCCTGCCTCGAGGCCAAGGATAGCCATCGGCGCGTGCCAGTGATCGGGCGTGGCGATGGTAATCGCATCGACATCCTTTGAGGCAAGGATCTGGCGAAAGTCCTTCGCGGCTGCCGGTGTATACCCGAGGCTCTTTTGCGCGTCGCCCGCGAACTTCGCCAGGAAGTTGCTTTCCACATCGCATACATGGGTCACACGCGAGGTCGCCGCATTGGCCTTGAGCGAGGAGAGATGAGCGTATGCGCGACTGCGGAGACCGATAATGGCAAAGTTCACCCGGTCGTTCGCGCCCACGATCTGAGCGTAGCTCTTGGCTGAAGCGCTAATTGTCAAACCAGCAGCCGAGAGTGCCAGCTTGCCATTGAATTCCCGTCGAGAAATCATATTTTCCCCTTATATGTTGAGTGTTTGTAGTTGGCCGCATTGTCAGGTGGTCTGGATCAGTACGGCGCTCGTGTAAGGCACATAGCAGCTCACCTGTGAGCCCGAAAAGCTCAAACCATACGGCTCCCCCGGCGTGAAGCTACCGTTGACTCCAATGTTGGAGCCCTGAATCGTCACCCCACAGGGGGTGTTCACGGCACAGGTTGTATTCAGGCTTGGCTGCGACGATTCACTTACCGACGTCAGCGCGAGCAATGTTGCCGTATTGACGTTTTTCGGAAGATTTATCGTCAACTGAAGATTCTGCGCCGGATCCTTGTTGACAATAATCAGGTTCAGCCCGGTCGACGTCTTGACCGCAAAGGCACTGATATTAAGCGAGCCGATCCCGGATAAGGTAGCGGGGTAAAGATTTCCCTCGCCGACCATCCCGAACAATACCAAGCCGTAAAACTCAGGACGCACCAAAGAGACACCACTGCCCGGGTCCAGATATGCGAAAGGAGAGTAGTCGCCGGTGTACAAAGCATTACCGGTCATGAAGTTCATCCCAGTCCCGCCATTCAGCGCGATGGTGAAGAGCGTATCCAGCGCCCACAGGGCGGAACCAAAGCCGTCCGCGATTCCCGCAAGCGTGTCGTTGTCCGAAGAATTTCCCTCATCCAGTCGCCAGGGAATGCTCGCCGCCTTCACAGCCGTCTCCGTCTGAGCAGAGTTTTGGACGAGGTTTGGATCGGGATAACCGACGAGCCATAGCGCCGTGTCGGAGGAACTTTGAAGGTAGTCGCGATAGTAATGGATGGTAAGGGAACTAAGCTTCGTGCCCGCGTACGTGGCAAACGGCGCGGCCCACGTTGGTATGAGCCCGGTACCCGGACCGACGAGGGGCACGTTGGGCAAAGCCGCATGAATACCGTTATAAAACAGAATCCAGGTCGCCTCGTAGTCCGTGACAGAATAGCTCGTCCCATGCGGCAAGTTCGCCATGTAGCCCGTCGAACTGTCCGTCTGCCTGTAATATTGTTCGGGCTCGTTGCCGATCTCAATTCCGTAGAGCGAGGAACCCAGCGCCCCAGCGACGTATTGCGCCTCATTCACCGCATTCGCGACCGTCTGAATATCGACTGCAGGCGCTAGAGAGGAATCGTAGTAATTGGACATGTTGATCCCGTAGAGAGCCTGCCAACCCGTCGCCTGTAGAAACGCCGCGTATCTAGTCACATCGGATGGCGCGATCTGGTACTGCTTGCTTCCCACGCCAGTCGGCGTCCAATTCGCGCAACTTAGACATTCGGTCCCGTTGACGCGAATGATGCCCGCAGGAAGCAGGTTGAACATAGCCATCATGTCGGTGTTCGCTGTGGAAACGTTCTGGGAATATAGCGTCGACTTCGGCAAGGAAAACCCGAGAAACCGGGGTCCGATCGAGCCGGACGTGGTGGACGCAGTCACTGCCAGACTCGCGGTCGTGATCGGGGACGACGGCACCGGCTGGGGATTGGTCGGTGGAGGAGGCGGTGGCGTGGTTTGGGACGAGGACGACGCGCCGCTGCAACTCGAGAGGAAAGCAGAGGCT
>Ga0302270_10001894_pt1 | contig 20735 bp, 23 predicted proteins | sample III_Bog_E2_3_FD_198773 | JGI IMG/M metagenome (GOLD analysis project Ga0302270, IMG submission 198773) | Peat permafrost microbial communities from Stordalen Mire near Abisko, Sweden - III_Bog_E2_3 | ecosystem: Environmental > Terrestrial > Soil > Wetlands > Peat | place: Sweden: Abisko... | reverse complement strand
TCATGCGTGATGGTGGCAATAATCTGAAGGCTACCGCCGTTCAACTGTGAGGTGGCCAGAGCCTTGACGCCTACGAGAATCATGTTGGGGTACGAAAGATTCGACCAGAAAATCTCGTTGACGTTCCAAAACCATCCGTCAGCGATGTTTTGCGAGGATATGGAATCGTCATACACGATGCCGATGCCGTCATTGCCTTGGCAGTTATAGCCGATCTTTGTGAGCCGCACATCCCACTGCCCGGCAGTGAGGCCGTAAATGCTCACCGTGTCAAAAAATGCGGACGTGGTGCAGTTGGTAACGATGCGGTATCCATCCCGCCAATTCGTGACCAGGGCTTGGTTGAGATTCGGATCGCAAGGCTGCCACTCTCCCACGAAGGTGGCGGAGGTCGTCGTGGTGGACGTGTTCATGTTGACGATGGTGACCGTCTCTGTGCTGCTCCATGGATCGCCGGGGGTGTGTGTGCCGTTGTCGCTGGCGTAGACGATGCCGGAACCGGCGAAGCGGTCCGTGGGCACAACAACCCATGCGGGCCATGTCTGTGTGCCGTTCGCGTGGGTGGTGGCGACGGTCTGCGTATTGTTGGCGAAGAGTGGAGAAGTCCACGTATTCAGGTTGTGCGGGGAAACCTCAATTTTGTAGATGAACTGGATGGGAATGTCATTTCCATCCTTGGTGCAGCGATAGAGCCCGGTGGGAAACTTGACAGTGATGTCGAGGCCCTGGACGTTCGTTCCAGTGCCCTGCACGACAATCGGACCATTCTCAACCAGCAGATCCTGCTCCACAGGGTATCCGTTGACGGTGCGGTCAAAGCCATCGACAGGTATCTGATTGTTGGTTCCAAGGCGGACTTGATAAGAGCAGTTTTTGAAAACGGAGATAGGCTGCTGATTGATGAGCACGTTGGAAATACTGACGGCGCGGCCCCAGCCGAAACAGACGAGGCAGTTGATATAGGCGTCCTTACCGTCGAAGCTGATGTAAGACGAAATGACGTTGCCGCACCATCCCATGATGCCGCACCCCTTGGGAACGGGCACGCCGGGCTGCGCGAGGCCTTTGGGACCGGTGGGGTCGTAAGTGGCGCTCCATGCGGGAGCGTTGGGCTGGCCGGGAGAAAAGGCCCACGAGAGGAGCATGGAGCCAGCCATGAGAGCGCCGGCGCCGATGTAACCGGCGGCCGCGGCAGACATGCCCATCTCAGCGGCAAACCCGGCAAAGCCGACGCCCACGCCGGTGAAGCAAGCGACGATCACCATGAGCGCCGCCATGCTGAGCGCTTCCCACATCTTGCCGCCGGCGGCGCGCGGATAGAGAACTATCTCATCGCCAGGCTTCGCCGCTATTGACCCCATCTCTTCATCGGGAATGCGCGCACCGTTGAGGCTGCACTTGTAATCGTCGAGTACAATTCCGGCGCGGACGATGAGCGCGGCCACGCTCTCATTGTCGAGCGGAGCAATTTCAGTTACGCGGCGCTCTTCGATGCGGAAGGGATTCAGATTTTCGATAATGCGGACAGGGCGGAGGCTGAGCGAGTTCGGCAGCTCAGGTAAAACATACGGCGCTGGAGCAGCCTCGGCGATAGATACAATCGAAGCATTCAGGCAACGGATGATACTTGTTTCCATCGGTAGAAGCCCTCAATTCGAGCTTGCCACGGAAACGAGTTATACCGCTCTCTGAGCACCCCCGCGCCTTCCCGCGAGTGCAACATATAGCCGCCGCCGCAGACCACGCCGATGTGCCAGCGCGGATGAATGGACGTGAGCAGGATTGCATCGCCGGGCAGAGCGCAAGACTCATGCGCCACGCGCTCACACGCGCCCAGCGCAAGGGCCAGCTCGCTGACCTCGCTGGCGTATTGCGGAATGTCTCTGCCAATGCGGCGCTCGACCTCAAGCATCAGGCCGACGCAATCGTAAGCCTCCGGCCCGCGCGCATCCTTGCGCCACGGCTTGCCCAGCAGATCGGACCAAAGAGAGTACGGCAGCGGCGCTATCATTCTTGCGCCGCCAGCACGGTGCCGTTGGTGCCGATGCCTGGGAAGGCTCCGAAGCGGCTGGCGTTGTTATGCACCTGGCATCCGTTCGCGCCGTCATAGGTGCCATCGCAATTCGTGAGCGGCCCTGAGTATCCGCACCACTTGCTTTTGTAGAACGAAACGTACATGCAGAAGGTGGCGCGATACAGGAACTTGGGGAAGAGCTGGCGCAACGGGCTGGGCGCGGAGAGATTGAAGGTGACAATCTCTGCCGTGGATACCGCTTTCATGACAGTGGTGGAGACGGCCAGGTCCGGTTCGCCGGCGGGATGCGCGGTGTTATAGACGTAGATATTGGCCGTGGCGCCCGCGAGGCCCGCATATTGCTCGATGATCCCTTGCAGGATGCGCATGGTGTTCGACGCCTTGAGCGTCATCGACGGGAGCTGCGAGCCGCCGGGCTGATCGGCGGTGAACTCGAAGTTGAACGGCTGATAGGTTTGGATTCCGTTGCCGTCGCCGGCGTCGAACTGGATAGGGTCCACGTTGCGCGCCAAACGGACGTGCTGGCCATTCCAGATAATGTCGAGCAGCAGGAGCCACGCATCCCCCGAGGCCAGCAGGGACTTATCCTGCTGGGCCGCGAGGGAGAGGATCGACATGGGACTGATGGCAGCGGCCATTTAGTTTGCCCTCTCAACCGGAATTGCGAAATAAGCTTCATCCAGGCCCCAATCGGGAAGATCAACAGTCTTCCCGGCGAAGGCGTGAGTCGAATCAGAAAGAAATTGTATCTTTCCATCATTTACAAATGAGTGGCAGGTAAAATCAGTCCATTTGTTTTCAACGAGAGATTTTCCATGCACGCAAATTGAGGGCATGAAAGTGGGAGCATCGATACTTCCGTTCCATCCCCATGTGGGCTGTTTTCCCGCCACCGGAATTACGTGACCGCACCTGCATCCGGGGCAAGCAAACGCATAAACCCCATCTCTGACCATATGCAGTTTTGCGCTCATGCGGTCACCTCACAGAGATCAGAAATCGGGGAACAGGGATCAGTACGGCGCAAACACCGGCGGAGGCGGCGGCGATACGCCCGCTTGATCTTTGCCCGATCACCAGCGCGCCAATTATGAACACGCTTCCACCTCGTCAGTGCGTCGTATTCATCGCCATTTTTCAGCGGGATTTTCACTGATCGCTGACCACTGATCTCTGATCTCTGCATTTAGACCTCCGCCAGTTCGAGCTTTGCGCCGTAAACTTTTACGCCGTTGCCCCAGCCAATGTCTGCTGTTTCAGGCGGCGCACTGAAGCGCACAAGGCAGCCCAGCGACTGAGAGCCAACCATGCGGCCATAGGGCGTGAGGGGCGTCAACAACGCGCTGCCTACCGCGTCCCACGCGACGGATGCGGAACCGTCGAGCGGGATCGCCGCGCCGGTGGAATTGGCGAGTATGACCACGAGCGAGATGCGGAAAGTCGTGGCATTGGCGGGCACGGTGAACTGAAAACCATACGGGAGCCAGCCACCGCCGATAGTGGCCGCTGTGCCCGCCAAAGTCGAAAGCGGATTGCCGTTGGCGTCAAAGAAAGACACACTCGCCTTCGCGCTCAGAACGCCAGCGGCCAACGTGCCCGCCGTGGCGTTCGCCTGGCCAGTGAAGATGTACACCTCGCCGGGCTTGCAGGTGGGCGCTACGTCGCAGTTGAGTTGCGCCTGGACGGTTGTGTTGGCGGCCACGCTCTGGCCCGCCACGGTGGCAAAGCTGACAGCCTGTGTGCCATCCTGCACGGTGACGAGCGAGACGCCGATGGACTCTTGCAAAATGGCGGTGGCGGAGTTCCATCCGAAAACCAAATCGGCGGCGTCGAGGGCCGGGAATTCAAAGCTCCAGTTGGGCAGCAGGTTGGGATACAGAAAGCTATTGCCGCCGCGCGCCGCGTAAGACGGCGACATGAAGAACTCATCCAGCGCACGCATGTCCTCGGCAACCAGGTTGCGGACGTTGAAGGCCCATGTGCGGCGGACGCGTGTGAAGCGCGGGCGTGTGGAGACGTAGCCGCTCTCCGCCGCATCGCGAATCGTATCGTCCTCGATTTTCTTCGAGGTATCCATCGAAGGCTGGCGGGAGAGGCTGGGAAAGATGAGAGAGAATGCGCCCATGGGTTCACCATGCGGCGTAAACAGAAAAGGCCGCGAATTTCGCCGCATCATGCAACATTTTTGTTGACAAACGAAAAGAATGGAGCTATCTTGTTTATATGAAGACTTCCGAATTCAAGCGTTGGTTGGCGGCTCAGGGAGCTATCTTCGGCAAGCATGGCAACGGGTCGCACTTGAAGGTTTATTTGAATGGGAGGTTTTCCGTTTTGCCGATGCACGCGACGAAGGAGATCGGCACAGGGCTTGTGGAGAAAATCAAAAAGGACCTGGGGTTGAAATAGGAGGAACGATGCTGGAGTATCCGGTAGATATGCAGAAGGACGGAAAGTTTCTCATGGTCACTTTCCCTGACATTCCGGAGGCGCACACGGAAGGCACGAGCCGTAAAGACGCGCTCACCATGGCGGCGGACGCTCTGGAGACCGCTCTGGACTTTTACTTTGAGACGCATCGCCCGGTGCCTATCCCTTCCAAGGCGCGGCCTGGACAGGCCGTTGTGGCGCTGCCGCTGAGCGTTTCGGCAAAGGTGATGCTCTGGAATGAAATGCAGCGGAAAAACGTCAAGCCGTCGGAGCTGGCGCGGCGGATGGGTGTACCCCGCCAGGCGGTGGACCGCATGATCGACGTCCGGCACATCACCAAGATCGATACGCTGGCCGAGGCTATGAATGCGCTCGGCGGCCAGCGGAAGCTCGTCATCAAAACAGTGGCCGCGTAAGACGGATTGCCGTTACAGTGAGGCCATGGAACTCAGAGCGACGGTGGATGTGAGTGAAGCGGTGGCGGGGCTGGACGATCTGCAAAAGAGGCAGATTCCGTTCGCGCTGGCGAAGACGTTGACGGGATGCGCGAAGGTTGGGCAGGCGAAGGTGCAGGAGGGGTTGGCGGGAAAGTTCACGCTCCGCAACGATTTCACTCTCCGGAGCATCCGCATCAAACCGGCGGAGAAGAAAGCCGCGGTGATCGAGGCGGACGTTCACACTTCCGCAATCAGCATGGGCGGAGGTTCGGGTGGTTGGTTAAAACATGAACTGGCGCCGGATTACCTATTACCGCAAGAAGAGGGCGGCGAGAAGGTTCCCCACGCTGGGCACGAATACCTCGCTGTGCCGACACGCTATCTGCGCGCTCTGGCCCCAGGCATAATCCCGACAGAGTTGAGGCCCGGTAACCTGTTGGGCGCGGTGGCGGGGCGTTATACGGTCATTGAACGCCGCACTAAGCAGATACAGTTGAACAGGCAAAAGATAGTGAAAGGACTCGTCTTTTTTATTCAAGAGATCGGCGACGGGCACAAAGCAATCATGGGACGATCCGTCACAAGCCGTATCGCTTGCCCGTTCTATCTGCTGATTCCCGAGGCGCGCATCAAGCCGCGCCTGGAGATGGAAAGAGACGTGGATGAGGCGGTACAGGCGGCCTTTCCAGAGCTTTGGGCAGAGAACTGGCGGCAGATCATGGCGCGGGGGCTGCGAATTCAGGGTTGACATGTGGGGCGGCGGGGGTATACTGGGGAGAATTTTGGAGACAACCATGCGCTCGTATTGTTTTGTAGGTTCCCTCTGCCTTCTCTTGGCTGGAACTCTCTCGCACGCAAAAGGAACCCCGCGGATGAAGGTAACCGTAATAGACAATCTACCGACCACATTTTCTTATGATTGGCAGGTTGCAGGAAAAGACACCATATCCTGCTATAGCTCGGGATGCACTTCTTATTTCAGGCCCTCAAATTCCGGCACGGCGAGCGTGAATGGCGCCGTGTTGAAACTGCTTTTACCGGATGGCCGCATTGTCATCGCCGAGTGCTCTGCAAAGCCAGACGTGGCGGCCAACTGGGCGGCGGCGTTGACTGGGGCGCAGGCGTCAACCGTATACCGGGACTGTCGGAGGCCAGAAGCTAATTCCACCATCGAGGCTGAATTCAATCAAAGCCAAGTCAAGCTCTTTATGCAGGCCCCAAGCATTGACGGCACGGGCAGGAAATCGAGTGAGACCTACGACATCACTGGAGTTTTGCAGCCTAACGCTGCACCGCCAGCGCCCCCGACTGTGACGGTTACTGTCAACAATATTTTGCCGTCGCTAAAGACATTCAGTTACCCGGAAGACGGATTTAGCGTGGCATTTCCATTTGAGCCGCATCTCACAAAAAAAGACAGGTTGGATTTAGGTGATTCTATTCAGTCGCATATGTATTTTGCTCAAAACGTACAGACGGGCCTCGTGGTGATTGCCGATTATCATACGGTATCGGCGAAGCCTATCGTGCCAGCCACCGAACTCCAGTCCGAACAAAGTGATTTTCTAAAAAGCGCCACATCCCGGTTACTTAGAGAGAAGGAGATCGTGTTCAACAACTATAGCGGTGTTGAATTTGAGGCAGAAAGTGACCAGCTACACACTTTCGCTCGGTTTTATGTGGTGGGAACGACGATCTATAAGACAGTAGTGTTTACTATTCCGGGGAAAACATACGCTGATTCAGCCCGCTTCTTAGATTCATTTCAATTGCTGGCGCACCAAAATTCATCGATTAAATAGACCTCTGATATTTTTGGACGGCGGGGAGCCAAGGCCGAAGGAACTCCCCACCGAGCCGAACTATTAAGAAAATAGGCTCGTAATCCCTTGTCTCATTGGACCATTTGTCTCCAGGTCTTTTAGGAATATTTGAATCTGGCCCGATTCGAAATTTCCTTGTCCGCTAGAGAATTGGGTTGAATCAACTTGTTGCGGTGTCCCGGTATTGTTCAATATCACCTGGATGCCTCCTGAGCCGGACCCCGTTGCCTTGCCAACTTGAAGAGCGCTGGCGGCCGCGCTGAGCACGGTGCCAGCGCCAGCGGTTCCGGTTCCATTGGATACCGTGCTGGTTTTCTTGTGGAAGAGTCCGTCGAGTTTCGATAATCCGTCACCGACCAATCCGCCGGCACCCTCAACGCCTTTATGTCCCTTTGAACCATCCAGCCCTTTGCCGCCGCTGCCCGAGGAATCGCCAAAGAGAGCGCCGAAGAGCTGCCCCTCCGCGGCCTGGCCGAGATCGCGGAGCATGTTGGCGCGAATCTGTTTCCACTGCTGACTCCACTTTTCGCCGAGATTGAAGAGCGGGTCAAAGAGGCCGTGCGCGAACTTCTCCGATTCACCTTCGATCTTGCTAACATCGGCGGGCTTGGGAGCTGCGGGCTCTTGAGCGCCGAGTTTAGCGGTCGGGGCTTTGGGAAAAATCCCCATGGGAGACTCAGCCATCTTCGCCCAGAGCGCATCATCTGCGATCTTTGCCAGGGCAGCATTCTCCGCCTCATCTTCTCTGATTCCCGCACGCATTGCCTCAAAATGCGCATGGAGGGCGGATTGCTCATAGGGCAATCCAGCGGCTGCGGCAGCCGCCTCGCCGCTGCCATGGTTTCCCCCGCTAGCATTGCCGTGATTTCCTCCCCCACCGTCACCATGGTTTCCCCCGCCAGCGGGCGTACCTGCTGATGCGGTGGAATGCTCAAGATCGTTTTTGAGTTTGAGCAGCGCATCATGGAATCTTTGTTCTTCCGCTTCGCTGAGTTTGTGATCGGCAATAGCAGCATCCAGTTCCTGCTTTGCAGCATCGCGGCGCGCGCTGGCCCGTGCCCGCGCATCGGCCCCGACTGAAGTAGCGGCGTCGATACGATTGGTAACGTAATCCAACTCGGCATAGAGTCCACGAATTTCGTCAACCATCTGGCGGATGTTCTGGCCGAAGAAATTGAACGCTCCTGCCGCCTCGATTGCCGTCAACCCGGCTTGCTTTCCAGCGGAATTCCAGATGTTCGTTCCGTTCGATGCCGTTGTAAACGCCTCAATAATGCCATTGAGCGATGGCGTAAGCCCATCGGCGAACGCCACCTTAGCGCCCAGAACACGCTGCTCCATGTCTTTCATCTTGGCATTGAGGGCTTGGAGTTGGTTGGCGGACATATCATCGAGATAGACGCCAGCGGCCTGGGCCTTTTTCTTTAAGTCGCCGAAATGCTCGGCGAGATCGATAAGAACAGGTATCTGCGCCTGGCCAGATTTTCCCAACAAGTCTCCGGCTATCTGGAGACGCCGGGCCGGGGATTCGGTTTCGGCCAGTGTCTTGCCGAGATGTTGGAGCACAATATCAAGGGCGTCATGCCGCCCCACAACGTCACGGGCGGTAACACCGATCTTCTGAAATGCGGCTGAAAGTTTTTTGTTTCCGTCCGCAGCATCCGCAAGGTTCTTACCCATTCGCCCGGAAGCGGTCACCAGCTTATCAAAATCCGTGCTCGTGACGGCGGCGGCATAATGGAGCACGGAAAGCGAACCGGCGGCAATCCCGGTGCGCTCCCCAGCCTTCGCAATCGATTCTCCAAATTCCGCCGCGTCAGATACAGCCTGATGCAGTTGCGAGATAACTTCCTTGATGCCGACAGCGATACCGGCAGCTTCCAGGCCATGCATGAGCGACTTGCCAATATCACCCAACGAATCCGAGGTCTTCTTCGCGGCTGCTTGAGTCTCGTCAAAGTGCTTTTTGACTGCGGCGAAGACTTCGCCGGATTTGTCTTCGCCGGAAACTACGACGATCACGCCTTTACTGGACATGGCTCACTCCGTTCGCATTTAGAGTTCAGAGATCAGGGGTCAGTCCGTCGGGTTTTGTGCTGATCTCTGATCTCTGTCAACTGATCTCTGCTTTTTTGATTTTGCCGCGAAAGCGGTAACCAGCGCACGCGCCTTGGCTTCATCGCTGGCGAACTCTGGCGCGGGCTTGCCTTTCGGCTTGCGGCCCATGAGTTGATCGGGCGTGATGGGATCGGCATCCTGAGCCTTGTGGGGCAGTAGAAGCCAGCTCACCACCCAGGCGCTTTCCTCTCTGCGAAGGCGAGTCTCGCGCTGGAAGCGAGCGCGGTAGCCGTCAAGGATGAGCACTAACTCGCTATAGAGCAGCCGATAGAACTCCGTTGGCGGCAGGCCCATCTCGCCACAGACGGTCTGGAAGGCATCTTCCCACGTTGGAGCTTTGCTCTGGCGCCTACGCCCGCGGCCTTTGCGTCGGCTGCGGGAGGCTATTCCCCCAGTGGCTCATCACCGTAATACTGATTCAGCGCCTCGGTGATGGCCTGGACGGCGGGAATAACCCATTTTCGGCGCGTGAGCAGCTCGCCAACCTCTTCCTGGGTCAAAGCCTCACTGTGCGCCCTGGCGTCGGCCTGGAAGGCCGCCCAGAGGTACAGGCGCAGGTTCTCCAGGTTCACGTCGAGTGTGCGCCTCACGTCGCCGGTCGTTTCGTCCTTAGTTTCGCCAATCGTCTTCCAAAGGCTGCTGTTTTCTCCGCCCGCATTGCGGATGAGAATTTCGGTGTTGAGATTGAAGACCACCTCGCGGCGGCGGTCGAAGTCTACAAAGATCGGTTTTTTTGAAATCATGATAGCTCCTGGCTGTTAAAAAACGGGGCCAGCCTCCCCTCAGAGACTGGCCCCTTCCCCTCGTAAGGAAATCTTACTGCGCGGTGACAGTGAAGCCGGTGTTGGCGGCGTTGGCGAGACTGAAGGTGGCGTCTTGCAGATCCTTCATCTTTCCCGACCACTTGTAGCTGGGAATGACCACCGTGCCCGCATACACATCGACGCCCGAACCCGCGCCCTGTTTCGGGAACAGATAGATTTGCAGCGGCGTGCGGTTGATGAGCGCGGCCAGAAATCCCTCTTGCCCCGAATCGCCCGCGATGTAATCGAGCTTGGCCGTCGCGGTGAAATCGAGCATCCCCAACATGCGGCCCTTCCACGAGCCGCCGTGATCGCTCGAATCCAGCTCGTCAGCTTTGAACTCGCCGTCAAGGTCCTTGAGGCCGGCAAGAATCTGCATGGCTCCGCCAGAAACCGGCACATAGCCAACCTGGGCCAAGTAGCCTTGCAACTTGCAGGGCGTGACAGCGACGGCGGTCACTGTCTCAGCGGCCGTGCCGGATGCGCCGGTATAGACGGCATCGCTCGTCACATCGGGCGTGTAGACCACTGTGAGCGTGTCAGAGCCCACGGCCAGCGTACCGGGGGGAATGGCAATGGAGGCCGCTCCGGCGGTCAAGGGAACGGCTGCGGAGGCGAAAGCGCCGCTGGTCAGTTTGACCGTGCCGGTGGGCGTGGCGCCCGAGCCAGCGACGACAACAGCGACCGCAACCGCCTGAACTGCGGTGACGATCGTAGGCGACGGTGTGACAGTTACTGTTGGCGTGAGCAAAGACATCAGGTTATTCCTCCGGAAAAACAATGGTTAGTGGTCAGTGACCAGTGAACAGAAAACCGATGCTATGGGACTTGATACGTCATGTTGAGCGATGGATCGTTCCTGCTTACCTCTACTTCAACGCGGATCGTCATATCCACGCAAACTTGATCGCTTGAGGACTTATCCACGTATCCGATTTCGATATTGTCGATGTAAACATCTTCCACGAGCTGGCCCAGTGTAGGGTCAATGCGGATGCGCTGCCATGCCCACAAGACGATGGGATCGGCCACGAGGTCAACCTGATCGGTAGCCGCAATGCTGGCGCGCACCACCATCGTGGCGTCGATCTTCACAGAGTCCTGGGCGCACTCATACTTGCAATCGATCTTGGTGGGGTAGAGGTTGCCGGCGTTTTCAGTTTCGCTCACCGCCTCAAAGCGCGACCGGTAGAAGATGGCCGGCGCGCCTGGGGCGTTGAGGGCGGACATGATGGCCGTGGCGGCCTGGGTCCAGATGGTTTGACGCATATCGTTTTGCTCCAGTGGTCAGTGAACAATGGTCAGTTAGAACCACTCAGAAGGGTATGTCCTCGTCGGTAATAACTGTTTCCGGAACAGGCTTGGAGGGCGTTCCGTATCCGTAGTTATCGGCGGCAAGCGCATCTTCAGGCGGTTGGGGAGGCCGGTTCTCGTGAGCGTCGAGCAAAACAAGCTCCTCGGCAATGATGCTTGTCTTCCAGCGCTTCACTTGCTGATCGTCTTCCCAGCTTGTTGTGCGCAGACGGCCCTCGACGTAGAGCTTGGAGCCTTTGCGGAGGTATTGCGCGGCAATTTCCGCCAGGCGTCCGAAAAAGACAACCGAGTGCCATTCGGTGTGATCTTCCCACTTATCGCTGTTGGGAACTTTCTTGCGTTCGTTCGTAGCTATGGAGACCATCGTCAGCGCGGTTCCACTCTTCGTCTTCCTTGACTCGGGCGGCTGGCCGATATTGCCCAGCAGCGTGACGGAATTTACACTTTTGCTCATTGCTATCCTCACGATCAGGTTGAAGCATTCGGTTGGCCAGGTTGGTTATCACGCGACGGGTCCTTTCAGGATCATGTCCACGATTGCCGGGTCTTCACACCTGGGCAGGTTCTTGACGGTATAGTTGCCCGGCGCGAAGCCGGGGGGCAGGTTGGGGCTGGGCAGAATGACGATTGCGTCAAAGGCTTTGGGAGACGCGCCCAGCGCATTCCACGGCACGCGGAGCTTGAATTCCGTGGTCTGCGATGCGCCCGGGCCGCCGCCATGCTGAAACACATCCTCGTAAATATCGAGAATGCCGGTGGCGGGAACGGGAGTGCCGCCGGTGGCGGGCGTCCATGTGAACGCCACGCCAAAGTCGGCAAAGATCGCAGTCAGATCGGAATCGCCAAACATAGGTTTTGCTCCGCATGACAGTGGACAGTGGTCAGTAAAAGCCCCGCTGCTTACTTCTTTTTGGCGGCGGCCAGTTCGGCTTCCAGGTTGGCGATGCGGGCCTTTAGAGTTTCGGATTCGCTGGGCAGCTTGGCGCGGTCAGCGGCTTCCTTCTCACTCTTGATCTGCACCTTGACGGCGGCGATATTTTCGTCCGTTGCCTCGGCCACGCGGTCATGCTGGGCGAGGTATTTGAAGTTGCTGTTGGATAACTCAACAACGTCGCCCTTGCTCCGTCGCTCCCCATTCACAACCATATCCACACGCAACACGGCATCGATGGGCTTATTTACCTTGTTTGCTGCAAGCATTGATTCACCTCAGAAATAAGGGTTAGGGGTTAGAAAACTTCCCGGTTTTCAGTTTTGCCGCGCCGCTCTCAGGTTTGAGAAGCGGCGCGGCGTTGTGGCGCGCTCAGGTTTGCGGGTTTATCTGATGACAGTCAGCTATTAGCTGATTGCGATATAGGGGTTGGCGACGAAGGCGGCAACGTGCCGGCAGGCAACGTCGTGCAGCGCGCGCTGGGTGACCACGATAGCGCCGCTGGCAGCCTGGGTGTAGGGATCAACCACCACTTCGCGAGCGCCCCAATCGGCCACGATCACCTGGCTCCAGTCGCCGAAGATTGCATTGTGGAGGATGGAGCCGGTGACGCCGGATTTGGTGCCGTTTTTGGCGAGTTGGTTGGTAACGGCGGCGCGATAACCAGCGGGGCCTTGCGTGTCGATTCCCATCGGGTCCTTGGGGCCGTCATCCCAGATCGGGATGGCATATCCGGAGGCGAACTTCGGCGTTGCCTTGAGCTGGGCGCGAACTTCCGGCGTGAACATGAATCCAGAGGTGGCCACATCCGCGTTAGCGGCTGCAACGGTGGATTCAAACGCCAGTATGTCAGCCCAGGTGAGCGGCTTGCCGCCGTCACCGAACGCAGTGCCGGAGGGCGAAAGCAGCGTGAGACCGGTCAGGTTCATCAGGCCGAGCGGGCTTGCTCCACCAGGACCGCTGATTGCGGCCAGGTCAAGGGCGAGCTTGATAACCACATCCTGATCGAAGCGGGCCAGGCCCTCAATATCGGGCGCGCTTTCCGCCAGCAACTCGACGGTCCATGCGGTCTGCGCAGAGATGCGGTGCGGAGTGACAGAGATGAAGTCCATGGCGAGATCGTAGGGAGTGACAGCCGCGCCCTCACCCACCCACTGAGCAGTTCCGGCGGCGGACTGGCGAGGCAACCGGATAATGCCGGTCAAACCACCCAGGCGGCGCGCGCCAAGCTGCTCAATACGCGGACGATTGCGCAGAAGCTCAATCACTTCCGGATGCGTATAGGTTGCCACGGCGGCGGCTTCAGAGGTAAGAGCGATCTGGCCCGCGCCGCTGCCGATGGTCTGCGTACCCAGGGCGCGCGAAAGCGAGTCCGGAATCAGCGGTCCTTCCGTGGTGATTTTGAGGCGCTTCTTCAGTTCGTCGCTGAATTCGCGCTCAAGGGCCGCATCACACAGGCTCGTCGGGAAGGAGCCGGGGCGGGCGGCATTGGTGAGCGAACGGACCAGCCGGAAGACAGAGAAACGCTTCCGATCCGACTTATCCATCTCGCCGAAGAGGCTGCTGCCCGCGGTGCCCACCTTGCTGGCGTCATTGGCTATGCAAATCTTGCGCGAGACGAGATCGCGGAAGCTGTTCGCGGAGGTATTATCGGCAATGGCCTTCTGGGCCTCGTCGATGGTGACATACTTGCGGAAATCAGAATCGGTCGCAACGGCCATAATGTCATTGCGCCGCGCTAGCTCCAATTCCGCTGCGGTTTTCTCAGCCGTTTCGGCCATGGTTCTCTTCTCCTGATTCGGTTCGACCACAATGATGGGTTGAACAGCGGGCACAGGCTCTGCGCTTCGCCGCAAGACGGTTTCAATTTCAACCGGGAAATTTGTATCTCCGGAATCGGAGCGGCCCGCGCCTACGGTGGGATCGGCGGGCACGGTGACGAGCGATGCGTCGAACGGCTCCCAATCGGTTACGCGGCATTCGTCGGGCGCATCGGGGTTGTCCTCATCCTCGGTGCGTACCATCTTGTGAACGCGGTAACCCACGGAAGCGGACGTGAGAATCTTGTCGTCGTAGTCCTGGCGCTTTTCCTGCGCAAACGCCGAGCGGCTGAACGGACCCTCAACCACAAGCCGGCCGTCTTTGATTTCGTACTTGTCAACAACGCCGAGTTGTTTGTTGGGATCGTGATTGAAGTTATTGGGAACCTGGCCGGAATCGAGGCGATCTGTGCGAATGCTCTTCTTATCGTGCTGAAGAATCTCATTCGCCGCACCCTCCCAATAATTCCGCAGATACGGGGTTTCACTGGATACGGCAAAGCGAAACCGGCCCGGATCGGGACCGGAGAGCCGTTCTCCCTCTTTCGGTTCCGCATCGATCTTCGCGGCCCGATATTGCATCGGAAGCGCTGTCGGCATGTTCTTAGTGCTCATATATTCACCATGCTGCGGAATGGAAAAAGCCCGCAAATAACACCCCGCCGACGATGACCTGTCGGCGGGAACCCTGTTTCAGCGGGCTTTTTCTCAGAGATCAGAGATCAATCAGGAGAACAGATGGAAGCTGAAACAGCGCGGGTTGGTAGTGGGAGCGGTTGTAGTGATGGTGAAGCTGATACCGATGACGCGCGCGGAGACGGTGGGCGGAGCGGTGGCTGGCGTGGTGTTACAGGTAACGCCCAGGTTGGAGCCCAGCGAGCTGTCTTCCTGCACGATGATGTGCGATCCGGACGCAACCGCAGAGTCATTGACCACCACAGTGGTAGCGCCGGCCGCCACAACCACAGAGCCGGTGAGGTCGTTGGCGCAAACCGCCGGGGCCGTCTTGGAGACGCAATCGAGGCCGCCGTAGATGGGATGCCCCAGCGTGTCATACGCGATGGGCGTTTGCTGCGCACTCTGCGCGCCGGAGAACGAAACCGCCAGCGCCAGCGCACATGCACAGATAAATCCGAAAACTGCAAACTTCACTTTCATTTTTCCTCCTCGGGAAAATGCCGGGTTGTGGCCGTTGGTCAGGCGGCGTTATTGACTCAGGGGTCAGAGATTCGGGGCCGGTAAAAGTCACCGTCCTGATTCCTGACCTCTGTTCCCTCCTGCTTACTCTTCGTCTGTCAAACTCCACAGCGCGGCGTTGGCCGGGTGCATTCCGCGTGAAAGACTGCGGCCAGGTCTCACTTTTGGTTTGGCCGGCGCGGGCTTTGTGCCGGCCTTTGGCTTGGCGGGTTTCTCGTTACCCTCTTTTGGCTCTTCGCCGGTGGCATCTTCCGGCGTTTCGTCCTCATTGTTGATTTCGCTCGTGCCCTGGCCACGAATATCGGTACCCAGCGCCAATCCCAGATCGTCGGCGAGTTCCTGTTCACGCGCCAGCTCCGTGTAAGTCTCTTCCAGATCACGGCCCACGCTGTTGAGGATGCTTTCGTGCGTTTCAAAGCCATTCTGCACGAGCAGAGTATTGGCCTGCACATCCTTGAGCGGATCAATCCACGGCCAGCGGCGCGGCTCCCATTTGATGGCTTCGCCGCAGAAGCGCTTGCGATCCGCAAAGGGCAGACTGATAGCTTGATTGAGCAGACCGGCGCCGAGCCACGCGTCAAAGATCGGCTCAGTCACATTGTCGATAAACGAGGTTTGCATCTCCATCCAAAACTCGCGAACCTCCATTTCGCCGATGCGCGCGGAGCTGAAGTTGACGCCGCTGAGATCATTGAAAAGCGAGTGATAGGGAACATTGAAACCGGATGCGATCAGGCGGCCCGACTGTTTGGTAAACGGATCGAAGGCGTTGGTGGGGTGCGAGGGCGTGTGATCTTTGAGCGTGGCTCCGGTGCCTGTGAGGTCTAGAGCGCTGCCAAAAGACAGGTCGATAGCTTTGGAGCCGTCGGCATTGATTCCGTCGCCTTCAATCTCATCCGCATCGGCGTCGGCATCTTTGGCGGTCTCAAGAGACATGACCATGGATGCGCCGATGCGCGCGGCGGCCAGCTCCGCCTGGAAGTATCCGTCAAGCATCCGTAACTGGCCCATGCCCGAGGCCATCCAAGGATACCCGCGCGTCTGGCCGGTGCGGTGGGCCACGATCCAATGGATGATCTGGTCAGCGGGCACGCGCACACGGTTGGATGAACCAAAAGACGCCTCGTATGGATTGCCTTGAAAAATGTGATAAGCTAACGGCTTTTGATTGGCGTCCACCTCGACGCCCATGCGGATCTGCACGCCGTCGGCGCGGCCCATGAGGTTGTAATTGTCGTCAAGTTGATCGGCGTCAATGAGCTGTATCTGGAATCCGAACGGGTTAACGGTTTTGGGCACGTATACCTTGCGGATAAGCTGCTCACCGTCGCGCCCTGTGTTCTCTGTGATGAGACGCTGCACCTCGCGCCACGAGTAGCGGCCGCAGACGGTGCAGGAGCCTTTCTTTCCCCATTCATGCCAGGCGCGGCGCAACTCTTCGTTCGCCTTTTCATCCAGTCCGTTGCTGTTTTTGCTTTTGCGCACCTGGGGAACTTTGAAGGCCAGTTTGACGCCATGGCGTCCGGCGACATTGGCGCGCACCATGCCAAGGAACCGGGAAGCGATGGGCGAGTTGATAGCTTGATCGCGGGCGCGGGCGCGGAGTTTGCGTAGATCAACCTGCAAGTCCTGATCGGCGGAGCGCGAGGCGGATGGCCAATCGACATTCAGCCGGTTTTGTTTTGCGGCCTGAAAGCCGGAATATCCGCTGGAGCCGCCGAGCTGAGCCAGCGTGGAATCGGAGGTGAGCGAACGCTTGCCGAGAAACACGTCAATAGCGCCGCGAAACCGGGAAACCAGCGAGGGATTAGGGACTGAGGGACTAGGGACTAGAGGGCTCGGCATGTTACCTCCTACTCTGCGGTTTGAAGACATCACGGCGGCGTGTTTTTCTGCCTCGTAATCGAGTGGGCTGCTGTACATCAGGTGACTGTTCACGTTGCTCCTTAATCCCGAGTCCCTGCCTTTACACGCTGGTTGTGAAGCGGAAACCGATCACGCGGCGCGGGGCGTACTCACCCTTGGCGCGGAGTTCGGCTTTGTATTGAGCGCGCCAGAACGAGCGCTCTTTGATGAGATCGGCGCGGGGGAAACGGCGGAGCTGGCGCCCGTTGATCATGTACTCAGAGACGCCGGGGTCGGTGTTTCCCAGGAGACACGCTTCAATGGCGTCGAGGTTCTTTTTGACATTGGTGCGCGTATCCACGGGGCCGGTGGCCTGGGCCAGGTTCGGCGACACGATCACGTCTTGCAAAGGCAAGGTGACTTGCTCACCGGCGGCCGTGGTGCCTGCAATGCCGATCAGGATAGCCATAAGCTGATAGGTATCAGCCGGGCATGAATTGGTCAGCGTTGCGGGAGCTTGAATGTCGAAGGATTGACCGTCGCTATCGGCGGTGATGGGCGGATTGGTGGCCAGCGTTCCATCGATCACGAAGCGGTTATTCGCGCTGTTGAGGATGTACTTGAGCTGATAGAGTCCGCTGGGATAATCGGGGAATACGCGCTCCCAATTCCAACTATCGCCGGCGCGGAGGTCGGTAGGCTCCAGCGGAATATCGGAATCATAGAATTGGTCGATCGGCGTAGCTGGATTGAGTAGGTTTCCCATGTCTTAGTTATGGGCGAGAAAGCGGATTTAACGCGAATTTAGGTGAAACAGGGGCTAGGAAATAGGGATTAGGGGTTAGATAAGGCCGCGCGGGGCGGCCTTTATTTTTTCGGGCAATCGGGGATATGTTTGCGCAGCTCACGAGCGCCGAAAGGGCGGCCGCATTTCGGGCATGGCCGCAAAACTTTGGGGCGCGCGGTGTGGCCAGCGCGCAACCGGCGCATATATTCGCGCGCGTAGGGCGCGAGTTCTTGATCTGTGCAAAGTTCGGGATTTTTCATGCTTTTCATTGTTTCGCCGGGGTTGCGTACCCAGCCCCGGCTACCACGCCGGACGCTACCGCTTACCCAAGGTGGCCGTGGCGGAGATCAAAGCTCAACGGTGAACTTCCCCAATTTTGCGAAAGCGAGCCATTCTGGAAGATCAGCGTCCGAGCAAGCAAAAGGCTGCAAAGCTCCGGGAATATCTGCGGGACCGAATACTTCACCATCATGTCTTACTACAACAGGAATCCCGTAGGAGCTGGAGGGATGCTCGTTCGTCAGTATTGCGGCACTGCAATGGGTGTGCTCATCACCTACAAACATTTCCCTTTCAGGGTGCGTCACAATGTATGCGTGGAATTTCATTCTCGTTTCCCCCTATGAGGTTGATGACCTCTTGTTTGATCTGTAATAAGCATAGCACATTACCGTAATGTGTCAAGAGAAAAATGCAGATATTCTGATTATTTTCAGAGCGTGCGGCCAAAGTTGCGGAGCCGGGCTGCGGCTGAGGGACGGCGGCGCACAGGTATGGGCTTAGATGGCTTGGAGGGAACTGGAGACGGTGAAGAAACAACCGCAGATCCTTCGACTCCCTCTGGTCGCTCAGGATGACAATCGGTTGGGGTAGCGGAGCCGATGTATTCCTCGGTAGGCGCGGGCGCGGGCATACCGGCGGCCTCGCGCTCAAGGCGGAGCTTTTCGGCGGCGCGGAAGAGGCTGCGGGCGATCTTGCGGAAGTTTGGCCGGCGAACGGAGACGGCGGCGCGGGCGTAGACGGCGCAATCAAGGGCCTCGTTACGCTCGCTGGTTTTTACCCATTGCATGGTGGTGTTGAAATCGCGGGTTGTCTTGACCAGTTTTTCAGCAGTGAGCTGGCGGAAATACTCACTATCAAGCGTGTTGCTGAAGTGTGTATATCCCGGCCCGCCCTGGGCGCTGTTGTGAATGCGCAGCGATGTGAAGACGTCCTCTTTGGCGGTGTCAACGCCCACGGTGTAGAGCAGCGACTTGTAAGGGCCGACGCGTGATCCCGAGGAGAGGAGCGGCTTGCCGATGCCAGCGCGGCCCATGATGGCGTGCCAGCGGCGCAGCTCGTGCTTGCGCGTGAACTCGTATACGCGCTCAGTGTGATGGCCGCCGGAGTCAATGAGCGCGGTGGCAATGCGCATGGTGACGCCGGAGCGGTGCTCCCACTCTTCCAGGAGATATGTGCGGAGCGCGGCCCAGGGGCTGGCCGGATCGGTATCCGGCAAAGATGGATCGCCGGGGAAGGCTTTGTGCTCGATAGCCCAGCGCTCATCGTCAAGGCCCCAGCCCCAGACGGTGCATTCCAGGCGATTGTCTTGCGTGTCCACGCCCGCCGTGAGCCAGAGAACGCCGCTGGGCAGCACGTCGCGCTGGAAGCGTTGGCGCTTCTCCAGTTCCGTCATGTTGGCGCCGGTGCCGCGAATCTCCCACGTCTCAGCCAGGTTCGTGTTGACGAAAACCTTCATGCGCTCAAGAGAGGTTTGCGCCTCAAGCCATTCGTGAATGAGCTTGAGCCAATCCACGACGGGAGAGTAAAGCGCGTTGAGCTGGAAGCCGGCCGTCTTGCCGTCGTGGCTCTCAGACGTGGCGCGCCACTCACCGCGGCGTATCATCTCGAACTTTTCAGACTCCTCGATGATGCAGCCCTGAGTGCAGACGTAGTGCCACTCGATCACGCGGGGCCGCGCGGTGGCGGCGGTGGGCTCAGTCTTCCATTGCAGCCGCTTCCATTCCAATACCTGCATCTCTCCGCAATGCGGGCAGGGCACGTAATACCTCCGCTTGTCGCTGGAGTCGTAGGCTTTCTCGATGCGGCTCAGGTTCTTGATGGCTGGCGTCGAGGCCATGATGATTTTGCGATTCCAGAAAGTCTGTGTGCGCTTTTTGGCTAAATCGGCGGGATCGCCCTCTGTGCCGGCGGACTCTTCCCAACGGTCAACCTCATCCATCTCAACAATGCGGATGGGCATGGAGCTGAGACCGGCGGGCGCGTTCGACCCGGCCATGACCAGGACGCCGCCGAGAAATTCCTTATTGAGAAGCGTGTTGCCGGAGTCACGCGAGCGCGGCGAAGGAAAGAGCTTTTTGAGTACAGGCGTGTCGCGAATCATTTTGGCAACGCGGTTTTTAGAAAATTTTTCAGCCTCACTCAAGCTGGCCTGAACGAAGAGAATCGGAGACGGCTCCCAGTGGGAGTAGTATCCGACGGTGTTGAGCTGGATCTGCGTTTTGCCGGACTGCGCGCACATCATCAGCGCGATGGTTTCAATTTCCGGATCGGTAATGGCGTCCTGAATGCCGCGCTGATACTCGGCGAAGCTGGTTTGGAACTTGCCGGGGAAGGCTCCGGACTCTTTGGGGATGAAGGCGAAACGGTCTGACCACTCGGAGAGGGTGAGAGCGTCGGGCGGGCGGTAGAGGCGGATAGCGTGATTGAAGGCGGAGCCGAGGGCGGCCAGGCCCTCGGGAGAGGTGATGTAGGGGGAGTGGGTGTTAGTCATTTCGATACACCACTAGCATCGAAGGAAAGGGGGCCGAGTTTTTGGCGTCTCCAAACTTTAGCCTGCCTTTGATGAATCGGATCTCTGACGCGAAAGGCAACACAAGCTCGTGAAACCAGCGGGTGTCGGTGCGGGCGGGAATCAGGTAGACGGCGAGTTGTGGCTCGTGAAATCGCTGGAGGAATGGAACCATGTCGGGACCGTAGGGCGGATTGCAAAAAACACGGCGGTTTTCCCATGTACAGATAATCGGCAAATCCCCCCCCCCACTCCGGTCCCGCCCCGAGCGGGCACGGGTCTAGTACCGCGTATCATTCATAATTTCGGATAGAGGCGTTTCAGTTTGATGCGGGCATCCTCGGTCGTGAAGCGCCAATCGATGGTGGCATTTCGGTTGTTTCGGTCCAGTTCCCATGCCGCCACTT